>Ga0247610_10003632_pt1 | contig 16804 bp, 14 predicted proteins | sample 174DNAGHGhighgp2_FD_193483 | JGI IMG/M metagenome (GOLD analysis project Ga0247610, IMG submission 193483) | Sheep rumen microbial communities from Palmerston North, Manawatu-Wanganui, New Zealand - 1742 DNA GHGhigh gp2 | ecosystem: Host-associated > Mammals > Digestive system > Stomach > Rumen... | reverse complement strand
GCTGCTACAGCGCTCTCATTTCGAATGTCGAGTATTACATTATAATTGGTGGCTAGAGAATCCTGGTACCATTTGATCTCAGGAATCATCAGCGAGAGATCACCTTGACGCAACATCAAGTCGGTGCCCTTAGGACAAAGATGCAGATAATGGAGGTTCAGATAGTAACGGCAAGAATCAGCGAAAATCAGAGTGCGCTCGTAGGTGCCGCTGATATTGGAGAAATAGGCAGAATCGGCAAAGGCACTCGCTTTATCAACATAGTTGGCCGCTACAGCGTTCATGGGATTCAGGGTGCCACAGAGGGTGATCAGCACAATGATCATACGCACAACACCTTTTGGAAGGCGGAAAGAGAAACGGGAGCCTTTTCCCTTAGTGCTCTCAGCAGAAATCTGACATACGGAGAATATCTGACTGATCTTACGGTATTTCTCGATGATGCCTTTACAATTCAACAAGCCAAATCCATGATTGACGAGAGGCTTAGGATCGAAGATATGCGCCAATTGGTCTTCGCTCATTCCCTCGCCTGTATCAGCCACAGAGATCTCCACATAGTCGGGGGTCTGTTGGGCAGAAACAGTGACACTACCTCCATCTGCTGTGAACTTACGGGCATTGTCAGCCAAGGTATTCAGCATGAAGAGTGTCAGCACGCGATCGGCCTTAACCTGTGCATCGGTGACCTGCACATTAAGGGTAATGCCCTTCATGGCAAAGGCCTTACGACTATGTGACATCAGGTCAAAGATCGGTTGCAGGGGGAAACTTTCAATCTTGAGATTAAGTTCGCCTTGACGCAGTTGAATCCACTGTGTTAGAATATCGTTATAAGCATTAATCTGGTCGGTGAGCTCACGGATATAAGCGAGACTCTCCTGTTTGTTGACTGCATCAAGACTATCCAAACGACTAATTTCATGAATGATACGATCGATGAAAGGCGTAACGCCATTGACAAGCGAGATCTTAGCACGCTGCTCGAGATGACGGCGTTCGTTGTCTTCCAAGCGCAGTTTACTAGCTGATACATCATCCTGACGCTGTTCAAGTTCGTCTTCAAGCTGGGTATAGCCGCCCTTTTTCTTCTTATTCAGACGATTGAAGAGCCACAACAGGAATACTAGAAGAATGATTGCTATCACTACTGTAACCAACATGATATTCTGCTGATTAGCGCTACGCTCATACTGAGCCGCACGGGCCTCCAGCTGACGATCTTGGCGGGTCTCACTCATCAAGTCGATATAGGCATTGCGATTCTCGTCACTCATGGCTTTCTCATCCATAGCAGAATAAACCAGACTCAGCTGTTCGCGGATACTCGCCACAAGGTCAGGCGCCTGATAGATGGCAGAATCAGAGAGAGCTTGTTCGAGGTTATAGAGCGCAGACTCATAGTCGTCAATCTGCCGATAACAGGAGGCTAAGGTTCGGTAGGCACCAGCAATCTGGTAGATGTCACCATAACGTGTAAAGAGATGGAGTGCATCTTCTGCGAGCCATCCTGCCAGCATATCATCATCGGCGCCTTCCGGATTGATGAATTTCATGGCTGGCAGATTATCGGCCAGGAGCTGGCTACGGTAATCAGGATCCATCAGATGTTCGGAAAGCGCTTCTAATGCATTGGCTGCAAAATAAGGATAATCACCTTGACGTGCGTGGATGAAGCATCGTAACAACAGATCGAACTCTTCCTGATTAATATCCTGTTGCGTGCCTGTAGTGATGATACCACCAGAGCCCACATAATAAAGATAGTTCAGCCATTGGGCGGTATCGCTTCTGAGTTCATTGGCATCAATATTCTGGATAGCATCGATAGACTGTCGTTCCAAACCTACATAATAATAATAGGTGGAAGTGACGATGGCCATCTCTGATTCTGCGTAACGCAGACGATGGAGCTGAGGCTCACTCAATTGGTCGCGCTCTTCATTAATACGCTTCAAGGCCTCTGTAGCATTCTCACGGTATTCATAGAACTCGCGATTCTTGGAACGACGCTGACAGAGACGCATTTGTTGTACATAACTAACGAGTAGCTCTGTTTGATTATCAGTGATTTGAGAAATTTCATTCAAGCGTTGCTCGGCCTTGTCATATTGCATTTTGACAATATCCGTAAAGGCCAAGTTATTGAGTGCCTCAGCACGTCCCTTGTCATAGTGGGTAGAGAGGTCATAGGCTTGTTTCGCATAGTATTCGGTGGAGTCAACATCCTTGTAATGATAGGCATAAGAAAGAGCATTCAGCTTGTCGACCGTCTGCCTATCAGGGTGTGTACAGGCTGAAATGAAAATTGTCGATAGTATGAATAGCCAGAACTTCATAAGAAAAAATAATCCCTCCCGCCCATAGAAGCAGCAAGAGGGATTTAAGTTTATTAAGCGCGGGCCTTTGCCACGTAACCTAATGCTTCCTTGCACTTGTCAGTCACGTATTGCCAATCACCTGCCTTCACCTTGTCAGATGGGAAGAGCTTAGAGCCCATACCCACACAGAATACACCAGCCTTAAACCACTTGGTAAGGTTTTCCTCCTCAGGAGCAACACCACCAGTAACCATGATTTTTGACCAAGGCATCGGTGCCTTCAGACCCTTCACCATGTTTGGACCAACCACATCGCCAGGGAATACCTTCGTCAGATCGCAGCCCAACTCCTGAGCCTTGCCAATCTCTGAAACAGTCATACAGCCTGGGCAATAAGGAACAAGACGACGGTTGCAAACTGGTGCGATGTCAGGGTTCAGCAAAGGACCTACGACGAAGCAGGCACCCAGTTGGATGTACATCGCTGCTGTGGGAGCATCAACGATAGAGCCAATACCCAGCGCCAGTTCAGGACACTCCTGATCAGCCCACTTCACGAGCTCGCCGAAGATTTCCTGAGCGAAATCGCCACGATTAGTAAATTCGAAAGCACGAACACCACCTTCATAACAGGCCTTCACAACGTTTTTGCATGTCTCGAGATCCTTATGATAGAAAACGGGTACCATTCCAGTATCACCGATCTTCTTCAATACTGCGATTTTATCAAACTTTGCCATGATTCTTTATATTGATCATTAAACATTAGCGCTGAACGCGGCCACTGGCGTTACCACCTGCGAGTGACTCTACCTCATCAGCAGAAACCAAGTTGAAGTCGCCATTAATGGTGTGCTTCAGAGCAGAAGCTGCAACTGCAAACTCAAGAGCCTCACCCTGCGTCTTCTTGGTGAGCAGACCATGAATCAGGCCACCAGAGAAAGAGTCGCCACCACCTACACGATCTATGATGGGATTAATCTCATAACGCTTTGACTGATAGAACTCTTTACCATCATAGATAAGCGCCTTCCAACCATTGAAAGTAGCACTGTAACTCTCACGAAGCGTAGAAACCACATACTTGAAGCCAAACTCCTTCATCATCTGCTTGAAGATGCCCTCGTAACCTGCGGCATCAGTCTTACCACCTTCTACGTCTGCATCGGGCTTGAAACCAAGACAGAGCTCTGCATCTTCCTCGTTACCAATACATACATCGACATACTTCATCAGAGGGCGCATGATAGAGATAGCCTTCTCAGAAGTCCATAGCTTCTTACGGAAGTTCAGGTCGACAGATACAGTGACACCATGACGCTTAGCAGCCTCACATGCGAGCTTTGTAAGCTCTGCAGCCTTGTCGCTGATGGCTGGGGTGATACCACTCCAGTGGAACCAGGCTGCACCTTCCATGATAGCATCGAAATCAAAATCCTGAGGATCAGCCTCTGCAATAGAAGAATGAGCACGGTCGTAGATGACCTTTGATGGACGCATGGAAGCACCTGTCTCAGCATAGTACAGACCCACACGGTCGCCACCACGGGTGATAAACTGGGTATTGACACCATAACGACGCAGTGCATTGACGGCAATCTGACCGATCTCATGCTTAGGAAGTTTTGATACGAAGTAAGCCTCGTGACCATAATTGGCCACAGAGATAGCTACGTTAGCCTCACCACCACCAGGGATGATGCGGAATGATTCACTCTGAATGAAACGGTCGTTTCCCTGCGGGGAAAGGCGAAGCATAATCTCGCCCAATGTTACGATTTTTGCCATTGCTTTTTTGCTTTTGTTTTATAGATTAATACTATTTTTCTTTTTTCGACGACAAAATTACGACTTTTTTCTGAAACCACCAAATAATCTATACTGAAAAAGAGCAGAAAAGTTACGGAAACGATTTCGTAGCAAAATCATTTGGTAGTTTCAATTATTATTTGTACCTTTGCACGGCAAAAGGAATAATCAAAATGAGTAAAGAGAATATCAGAATCAAGGATATCGCCGAGCGTGCTGGCGTCTCCGTAGGTACTGTAGACCGTGTACTGCATAATCGTCCAAATGTTTCAAAGTCTGCTCTCGAAAAGGTCAACAAGGCGTTGGCAGAAATGGACTACAAACCTAATATGTATGCTTCTGCTCTTGCTTATAATAAGAAATATACTTTTTATTGCGTTCTTCCCAAGCATGAGCAGGAAGCTTATTGGGACGAGATTGAGGAAGGTGCACAGGCCTGTTCTGATTTCCGTCGCGATTTTGGGATTACCCTGAAATTCATCTATTATGAGCGCTTTAATAATGCCTCGTTCACACGGATGGTTCGCGAGTTCTTCTCTGAAAAATTTGATGGTGTCATCATTGTACCTACTACATTGGAACAGACCGCCCGTTTTACGGAAAAACTGACAGACAGAGGTATTCCCTACGTCTTGCTCGACAGCTACATGCCCGATCTGAAACCTCTTGCCTTCTTCGGACAAGATTCTTTTGCCAGCGGTTATTTCGCAGCCCGTATGCTGATGCTCATTGCTGCTAAGGAGAAAGAGATTGCGCTGGTGAAGCAGACACGCGACGGTAAGGTGGGATCAAAACAGCAGGCGAACCGTGAAACAGGGTTCCGACACTATATGGTGGATCACTTCCCTGATGTAAAAATCACTGAAGTAGACTTACCATTGGATGAAGAGCGTGTGGAATACGACAGTATCCTGGAGAAATTCTTCAAGGACCACCCTCATATCCATCATTGCATTACGTTTAATTCAAAAGCACATATCGTAGGCGATTTCCTCAAGAAGAGTAATCGCAGGAATATCCAGATCATGGGTTATGATATGGTGCCCAAGAACGAGGCCTGTATTCGTCAGGGCAGTATCTCGTTTCTGATAGCACAGCATGCGTATCAGCAGGGCTATGCCAGTGTCGATGCTTTGTTCAACGCCATCGTCCTGAAGCGAGAAGTACATCCTGTGAACTACATGCCCATAGAGATATTGTCGAAAGAAAACGTTGATTTCTATCGTCGTAAGGCAATATAAGATCCAAACTTTCAAAAGCATACTAAACAAATTACAAACAAATGGAATTAGCAACTTACTTAAAAATTAATCCGGCAGACAGTGTTGTTGTCTGTTTGCAGCCTAAGAAAAAAGGAGAAATCATTACAGTTGATGAAAAGACTATCGTCTTGAATCAGGACACGCCTGCTGGTCATAAGATCCTTATTAAGGATGTACTGCAAGGTGAGGACATCATCAAATACGGCTATCCCATCGGTCATGCTCGTGAAAATCTGAAAGCTGGTGATTGGGTGAACGAGAATAATCTGAAAACCAACTTGTCAGGCACGCTTGAATATACTTATAATCCCGTTGGCCAAGAACTATCTATCAAGAAAGAGAACCGCACATTCAAAGGTTATAAGCGTAAGAATGGCGATGTGGGTGTACGCAATGAGATCTGGATTGTGCCAACAGTAGGCTGTGTGAACGGCATTGCTGAGAAACTGGCAGAGAAGCTACGTAACGAGACCCAACTGCAAGGCATCGATAGCATTTATGCCTGGCATCACAACTATGGTTGTTCTCAACTCTCAGAAGACCATGAGAACACCCGCAAGGTGCTTCGCGATATCTGCTTGCATCCTAATGCTGGTGGTGTGTTGGTCTTGAGTCTGGGTTGCGAGAACAATCAGCCTGATGATTTTATGGCCATGTTGGGTGACTACGACAAAGACCGCATCAAGCTGCTGGTGACACAGAAGGTGGAAGGCGATGAGATCGAGGCTGGTATGCAGATTCTACGCGACCTCTACAGCCTTGCTAAACAGGATCAGCGTGAGGATGTGCCTGTGAGCGAACTCCGCGTAGGTCTGAAGTGTGGAGGTAGCGATGGCTTCAGCGGCATTACCGCCAATCCGTTAGTGGGAGAATTCAGCGACTGGCTCGTGGCTCAGGGTGGAACAAGTGTTTTGACAGAAGTGCCAGAGATGTTTGGTGCAGAGACCATTCTGATGAACCGTTGCCGTACCGAGGAACTCTTTAATCAGACCGTCTCGATGATCAACAATTTCAAAGAGTATTTCCTGTCTCATGGCGAGCCTGTGGGTGAGAATCCCTCACCAGGCAATAAAGCCGGTGGCATCTCTACACTCGAAGATAAGGCATTAGGCTGCACACAGAAATGTGGTAAGGCCCCTGTGAGTGGTGTGATGGAATATGGTGACCGTCTGACTAACAAGGGATTGAATCTCTTGTCGGCTCCTGGCAATGACCTGGTGGCCTCTACGGCGCTCGCCTCATGCGGTTGTCACATCGTTCTCTTCACCACAGGACGCGGAACACCTTTCGGCACTTTCGTTCCTACGATGAAAATTGCTACCAATCCCACGTTGGCCAAGAACAAGCCCCGCTGGGTGGATTTCTCTGCAGGCCAATTGGTAGAGGGACGTACGATGCAAGAACTAGTGCCTGAGTTCATCGACAAGGTGCTTGCTGTAGCCAGCGGACAACTCGCCAAAAACGAAGAAAACGACTATCGTGAAATATCAATCTTTAAAAACGGCGTAACGCTGTAATAAGAGGTAAGAAATGGGGGATGAAAAGTAAAGGGCTTATCGCATTATCGCCCCTTGGGGTATTTGTGATATTATATCTAGTCACCAGCATCATTGCTGGTGACTTCTACAAAGTACCCATTACTGTAGCATTCATGTTTTCCTGCATCTACGCTGTGGCCATCATCCGAGACAGACCATTAAAAGAGCGCATCGAGATCTTCAGTCGTGGCGCAGGTTCCAGTCAGATGATGCTCATGATCTGGATATTCCTCTTAGCAGGAGCCTTTGCCAATTCTGCTAAAGTGATGGGAAGTATCGATGCCACTGTTAACCTGACCCTGCACCTCCTACCCTCGCAGATGTTGTTAGCTGGACTTTTCATCGCCGCTTGCTTCATTTCCATTTCTATTGGCACCAGTGTAGGCACTATCGTAGCGCTGACACCTATCGCCGTTGGTGTAGCTCAACAGACTGGTACTGATGTGGCTCTGATAACGGCTGTAGTTGTCGGTGGATCCTTCTTTGGCGATAACCTCTCATTCATCTCTGATACGACAATCGTGGCCACCTCTACACAAGGCTGTAAGCTGAGTGACAAATTCCGTGTTAACTCCTTTATCGTCATTCCAGCCGCACTGGTCATACTTGTCATTTATTACATCATGGGAGCCCATGTCGAGGCCACCCATCATACGAATGCCATAGAATGGGTGAAGGTCATCCCTTACCTCATCGTCCTCATAACGGCTATCTTCGGTATGAACGTGATGGCTGTACTCACTTTGGGTGTTGTGCTCACAGGCTCTATTGGCATCCTGGCGGGCAGTTTCGATATCTTTGGATGGATGAAAGCCATGGGCGATGGCATGATCGGTATGGGCGAGCTTATCATCGTGACGATGCTAGCGGGAGGTATGCTGGAAATGATCAAACAGCAAGGCGGCATCGATTATATCATACAGCGAATGGTGAAACATATCCATAACAAACGGGGTGCTGAGTTGTGTATTAGTGGTTTAGTAGGACTCGTCAACGTCTGCACGGCTAATAACACAGTGGCTATTATCACCGTAGGAGGCATTGCCAAACAAATAGGCGACCGCTATGGCGTCGACAACAAAAAAGCCGCTTCTATTCTTGACACCTCCTCCTGCTTCGTACAAGGAATCATTCCCTATGGTGCTCAACTACTGATTGCCGCAGGTCTGGCAGCCATCAATCCTGTGAGCATCATCCCCTATCTCTACTATCCCTTTGCCATCGGGATAGCAGCCTTTATGTCTATCTTATTCCGCTATCCAAGACGCTACTCATAATCATATAATAAGGTGAATATTATCCAACGCAATTTCTTCCGACTCATCCGCTGCGGTGAATTCAACCGCCAGGAACAGATAGAGCCCATGTCTGTAAGTAAATGGAATAAACTTTATCAACTGGCTCTGATGCATAAGACTGTACCCTCAGTTTATGCTGGTATACTACGATGCCAAGACCAATTCTTTTTACACCTGACGGAAAAGCAGATTAATGAATGGGAAAAGGCTAATGCAGAAGCAATTCAGCCCAATCAACAAGAGGAGGAAAGTGAACTACTGCGCGCCGATCATCTGACAAATCCCCTACTGAACAAGAAACTTCAGGTTATTCTTGATGACGAGAAGTCGGAAATAGCCACACGACAGTTGCTACTGAACATCATCCATATCTCCCGACATATCCTGAATGAAGGTGTGCCTGTCTATAATCTCGTGCGACTCGGAAAATACCTTGCTTCAGAAGGGTCTCGTGTAGATTTCGTCACACTGAACCAATGGCTGAAGAAACTGGGATTCACACCAATGGCCGAACTCGAAGGGGCTCTACTCATACAAATGTTCGGATTCAACAAGGAGGATATACCTTTCTTGATAGGTGAACCAGACAAGCGGGTGGAACGTGTCGCGCAGGAACTGACGGAATTCACCAATACCCGTTCCGAGGAGTTCTACTTCACTCAGGACTCAGACAGCGTGTTTGTACACACCAGCAACAGCAATGCGATACTCGGTCATATTCGTCGCTCAGCAAAATACTTCCGTTATCTGCCTTCAGAAACGTTGACAAATTTCTTCGCCTCCTTTGCCCACTCCCTCTCACACATCGAGGAATAACATCACTCAACAATAGGGATAGCGGCATCCTCTGCAGCCTTGGCAATGGAATCCTGCTCCGCCTTCAACTTAGCAGCACGCTCCATCTCCTCTTCCAGACGGTCATACTCGCTTTTGGCCTCGTCGTAATAATAGCCCTGCTCATGTTCCTCCATATATTTCTTGAAGGATTCCATGGAGTTGCCTATCTTAGCCGTGATAAAATCTAACGAGTCAATCATTAACCGGGCCTCACGTACATGCACATTATCAGGATTCCGATCGATAAACAGTAAGAGTTCTTTCTTCGACTGACTGATGCGGGCATTATCCCAATCGCGGTCTATTTTTTTCAAGGCCATCAGATGTACCTTGATCGAATCACGATGGGCCACAGGGGCCTCAATATACATATCAAGGAAATTCTGCAGTACGGCAGGCTCTGTGCTCATCATCGCATTCTCATACGCCCGCATTTCATTCTCCATCTGCGTCTTCTGAGAATAATAGATTCCTAGGAACACGATGATGAGTGCCAATACAAAGGCGATAATCAGCGACGACCACAACAGTTTATGGCTCTTTTTCTTTGGCTGGGGCTCCACACCGGGCTGAACAGCAGCAGGAATCAAGCTATTCTGAGAAATCTGATCATTCTGACCACTCTGAGTATTCTGACTACTCGGATTACTCTCCGGAGCTGCGGCATTAATAGAGCAATGGCAGTTCGGGCACTCATGATCATCCTTGAAGATATATTCACCGCAGTCAGGGCAACGAGTCACCTTACCGAGGATATCAACTCCACACGATGGGCAGGTTTTTGCGCGGTCGCTAACCTGATGACCGCATTCAGGGCACTTGATTATCATATACTTTATATTTATAATTACTAAATCAGTGGTGACGGAAACGGATTTCGCGCAGGCCGTGCTTGCCGAGGAATCGTGACTTGTCTACATAGCCGTTGATACCAACAATACGACCTTTTCCAGTATACTGCCACATAGTGATATCACGCTCATCAGCCAGTACCGGCTCCTCTTCAAGATACAGGGCAATCATCAGTTGGTAGTCGTCAAGCTTGCCAACGAGGTGCCAGTTATAGAAATTGCGGAACGTATACACCAGTGGTTTCTGTCTGTAGGCGCCCTCAACCATGCGGAGGAATGTGAGCAGCGAGTCACAGAACTGGTTGACCTTCAATCCACCGAGCGTCTCGACATCAATCATGGGAATGAGATCCTGCTCGCCGGGCAGGCACTGGGCTGTGAAGTTGTCTAACTGTTTCTGCAGCGGTGTCTGCGGACGGAAGAAGTGGTAGGAGCCCACCTTCAGCCCATAGCGGTGCGCCAGGTTGATGTTACGCTCAAACTTGGGATCGATACGGTCACCGCCTTCCGTTGCTTTCAGATAGACATAAGTCATCTTGGTATTCTCACCTACCGTTTCCCAGAACACATCCCCCTGATAGCGGCTCAGATCGATGCCATGTATATGGCCACAGGTATCTTCACATTGCAGGAAAGGATCGTAGTTGGGATCATTAAGGCGCGGATCGGGTGCTGCCTTCACCACAGGCTTAACCACCTTCGTTTTCCTAGAGGTCTTTTTCTTAGCCTTTTTCTTCACTACTTTCGACGATTTTGCACGGCTACGCCTCTGCTGCTTCTTAGGTTTCGCGCCCAACACATCGCCAGCCGTCATCATCGCAATCAATAATGATAATATATAAATAAGATAGGATTTCTTCATTTTTCCGATTTTTAAGCCACAAAATTACACTTTTTTTTCGGAAAACAAGAAACCCCACCCCTTTTTTTTCATTATTTCATTGCAATCGTGCGCCAAGTCAATTCTGCCATCGTTATAATATTACCAAGGAAAAGATTCTGGGTCATTTAGCACGTTCGATCGCAGGTTCTGGTTCAAATCACTGATGGTCTGCATATCTTCATCGGATAGAGAGAATGCCATGATTTCCTGATTCTCAGCAAAGTGATTAGGCTTGGCTCGAGGGATAGTTATCAGGTTGCGCTGGACAATCCATCGGAGCACAATCTGGGAGGCTGTCTTGTGGTATTTCCGTGCCAACGACTGCAAAACGGGATGGCCTACGACGTCAATGTCTCCCTGTCCGAAAGGTCCCCAGGCTTCCACCTGAATTCCCAACTCATGGTTGTAAGCGATATTCTCCTCCTGTGTCATCAGCGGATGTACCTCAATCTGGTTGATGACGGGTCGAATCTCAGCATAAGTAAGTAAATCGTCCAGATGGTGGGGGTTGAAATTACTCACACCGATGGAGCGCACCTTGCCTTGACGCACATAGTCCTCCATTACCTGCCAAGTGTCCTTCACACAATCTTTCACAGGCCAGTGGATAAGCAGCAAGTCTATGTAACCGGTCTTTAATTTGTTGAGACTCTCGTCAATAGACTGACGGACAGCACTCCGTCCTTCTCGCATGATGCCCGTATTCACCTTAGTTGTCACGAAAATCTCATTTCTTGGCACACCGCTGTCTGCAATGCCTTGTCCTACTTCCGATTCATTCTCATACCCTTGTGCTGTATCGATATGACGAAAACCAGCCTCCAAGGCCAGACACACATTCTGTCTTGCTGTCTCTCCTCGCAGTGTCCATGTACCGACACCTATTTGAGGAATTTCAAAACCGTTGTTAAGCCTCATAGCTAAATTTTTATAATTGTCTTCAACCATCATGTCATTGCCTCCGTTGTTGCCGTTGCTGACAGTCGGCTTACGCTCGCCGTCTAATTATAATCTCCATTTTTAGCGGTTAAAATGTGTATCTCCTGATTGCTTGGGCAGAGCAGAAGTCATCTTGGCGGTGATACGCTTGATGTGGTCTTTCAGGATCTTATAGGCCGGCTGCGGCATGTCGCCGTGATCGTAACCCTGCATCTCATAGAGCGTCACGTCCTTATGGCCTGCGAGCTTCAGCATGCGCCATAAGTAGGCCTGCTCCTCATAGCGCCCGAAGAGTTCAAGCTCTCTGTCGCCTGAAATGATAACGATAGGCGGTGCATCAGCACGGACATAGGTAAGCGGCGCATACTTATCGATCGTGGCCTGCAGCGGCGGTATGCCCTGCTGCTTGCGGATGTTGTAGTGCGTGATACATTGTCCGCTGAATGGCACCAGGGCAGCGAGCGAGTCGGCATCTACACCATATTTCGCCAGCCATTTCTTATCCAGTCCGATGAGGTCGAGCAAATAGCCTCCTGCCGAGTGGCCTGCCACAAAAATCTTCCGTTTGCTGCCGCCATATTTCGAGATGTTCTTGTATGTCCAAGCCACCGCTGCCGCTGCATCATCGAGGATGTCATCGATGGGAGCCTTAGGCAGAAGGCGATAGTTGGCTGCTACCACCACGAGGCCGCTGTTTTTCAAATGCGCATCAATATGTTTCTCACCGGCCTCGATGCCCCCGCCGTGGAACCATACCACCACTGGTGCATCCTCTTGATTTGTAGGGTAATACACATCGAGCTTGCAACGCTCCTGAGCATACGGGTCATCGGACTCCGTGTAACGGATGTCGTTGACCTGTTTGTACTGTGCCCGTGCTACGCCTGTGCATAGCAAAAACAAGGTGAGGGCTGCACCCACAGCGATTCTTCTGTTCATAGTAATGACTATCTGAAAATTATTTATTTCCGTTATAGTCGAAAACTGGGGCGTCAGTGTAACTCATCTTCGGAGAGGATAGATCACTGACAGACATTAGTTCAAGTTCCGACTCAACAGATTACTTTGCCTCCGTTTGTTGGATGAGCTCAACGTTCAACTGTTCAACAAGCGACAGTTTGATATTATCATTCGATGCTGCTGGTCTGTACCATGGCTCATTGCCAAAATACTCCTGCAGATCCTTCGACTTGAACCGATAGCCGTGACGGGCAAGAATCGTGTTGCGCATGATGCGGCGCATGGTATCGTCAAAATAGCTGAACTGATGGTCGTTGAGCAATGTCGTACTGGCAAAGAAAAACCGTCCGATCTGAGGGTCGCACTCAGTAAATTCGTACTCGGCACCGCTGGGCTGCCATTCCCAGGGTGAACTACCCGTTTCGGTATTGACTGAGTAGAGATGGAATCCCTTCAGAGTCGGCTCAACCTTCCATATACCCGCCAGTTCGTTATTGGCACCCTCAACGCGATGGATATTGATGTGTCCGGTAACGCGTCCGTTGAAAGTGATGATGTCATAGGGGAAGACCGTGTCACCGACCATCAGACTGTCCCATTTCCAATGGACCACCATCTCGACATCGTTCTCTGCCTCAGACGCATATTCACCTATCATCATGTTTCTCCAACGGGCTTCGTTCAGCTTTTGAGCGTCCCACTCTTCTTCTCCCGACATGACCGCCGCCAGACGGTTGTTGTCATCGTAGAAACAGAGTACATCCCAGCCTTCAGCCTTCTTATGGCGAACGGTAGTACCTATGCCATAGATGTTCACACGGTTGTGTGTGCCATTTTCTGTGCGATAGACATGGTGATTCTTGTTCACCTCTTTGACATAACGCAGTATTAATTCATGCTCTTCGCCCTCGTCCATTGCTTCCAGCACCACATTCTTGTTCGCGATATTACGGGCTGTGAAGGTGATTTGTCCGTTATACCAATGTAGGCCCTCGTTAATCTGAGCCTGCACCGTCATAGCAGCACCAAGCATCAGCGAAAACAATAATCTCTTCATCTTTATACTTCTTTTTATAGTTTTTACCTGTTTTCACTGGTAGCATCCGTCTTCTGGACTTCCAATATCTTACGGAGGAACTTTCCATCCAGGGAATAGGCCTTGTTCACCGAATAGCGGCCGTCATCGTCGTAACCATAGGAGGCAGCAATGATCTCCTTCTTCTCCCAGTCAAGACTTACAACACCCTCAGAAGAAGGCAGCTGTATGGCCGTGCCTCGGTAGGGATCGATGATATAAGTCCAGATATTACGCCCGTCAGGACACCCCTCAACAATCACCTTGCTCACATCGCCTGGAGCAATCATGGCCTTGTCGGCAGCAGCTATCTGAGTGAGGGCAACACTAATACCATCTGCATCCTTGCCACTCATCTTACTCCACTGAGCTTCTGTCTTAGGATTTGTGACGCAGACTTTGATGACCGTTCCAGCACGCTCATTGGCAAGCCAAACCGATTTCACATCATCCATTTCACCCTCACCACTTGCAGGCTTATCCACATTCACATACACGGCATACTGGAAATAGGCATCTTCCTGACGCACCGCCGTCTTCGGCATTTCACTGATGTCAAGCAGATCAACCTCCACACTGTCCTTGCTTCCCGTGAAGGCATGCGTTGACGTACCATCAGGGCCATCAAGGATAGCTTCTTTGTTAAGACCGTCCACAGGCTCTTCTGCGTTATAATCCGTTGAATCACGCTCCATACCAGGACCATCGAGAATCTGGCCTCTGATGTACTTACACCCCATAAATACCGACACTATAAGTACAACTACTATAACGATTGTCATCTTTTTCATATATATTCTATTCGAGTTTGCTGTGACATAATATTTTGGTTTATAGTTTTTACCGCTGCAAAGATACTATTTTTTTTTCAGACGGAAGAACAAAAGAAACATAAAATATGAAAAAGAGGTAATAGAAGATTATAAATATCGCCCACGATATTTTGTTAATCATTCTTAAAGTTTACCATAAATCGCTTGCGATATAAAATATTATTCTTACCTTTGCATCGCAAACGATAGAAAAAACAATAATAAGTATAAATGAGGTATGGAAAAGATTTATGATTTCAAGGCTTTTTCAAGCAAAGGTAAGGAGATTGATTTCTCACAGTTTCAGGGTAAGGTGCTGCTGATTGTCAATACAGCCAGCAAGTGTGGATTCACTCCTCAGTTCGCAGGATTGGAGGAGCTGAACCAGAAATACAAGGACAAGGGACTCGTCATCATCGGATTCCCCTGCAACCAGTTCAAGGAGCAGGATCCGGAGGCTGATGAAAAGATTGAGGAGTTCTGCCAGCTGAACTATGGTGTGACCTTCCAAATCATGAGAAAGGGTGATGTCAACGGTAAAGACGCACAGCCTATCTTCGAGTATCTGAAGGCACAGGCACCCACAGAGGAATACAACGGCCTGAAGGCTAAAGCCGCCAAGACCCTCTTCAAGACCATCAGCAAGAGCGTGGAGAAGGAGAGCGACATCAAGTGGAACTTCACCAAGTTCCTGATCTCGAAGGACGGTGTGACCATCAAGCGCTTTGCGCCTACTACTGAGCCGAAAGACTTCGAGAAGGACATTGAGGAAATGCTATAGAAGTGAAAGTGAAGAGTGAAAAGTGAAAAATTATGCACGCAGAATTACAGCTTGACAACCAGATCTGCTTCCGCCTCTATACGGCAGCAAGACTCATTACGCAGGCCTATACGCCGATGCTGACTGAGCTAGGCATCACCTACCCGCAGTACCTTGTTCTGATGGTGCTTTGGGAGAAAGACTGCCAACCGGTGAACACCATCGCCCACAGGCTGCTTCTGGAGACGAACACCGTTACTCCCCTACTCCAGCGCATGGAGAAGCTGGGCATTGTCACCCGCAAGAAAGGCGAGCATGACAAACGTCAGCAGATTGTCAGCCTCACAAAGAAGGGGCGCGATATGGAGGAAGAGGCCTACAAACTCATCCCTGCAGGCATGGGTGAAACACTGAAGGCCTGTCCGCTCCAGAGGGATGACTACACGCATCTGGCCAGTGAAATAGACTCGATCATCGAAACTTTAAAGAATTGAGTTCTGAGGAACAATAGGGGGCTTTGGAAAAGCCGAGCGTGTTTGACCCCCGAGGGCAAAGCGACGTTGACCCCCGAAAACTTTTTTATTTTGACCCCTCTAAAGTCCTGACTGGTGGGGTCATTTTTATTTTGCCCTGTTTACTTCTTAGCCTTCATCTTGCGGATGCTTTCGCCGAAGAGTTCGATGCGGTGTGATGAGTGTACGATCCTGTCAAGCACGGCATCGGCGACAGCCTGGTCACCGATGGCATCATACCAGTTTTCCACAGGGAGTTGAGAGGCCATGACGATTGACTTCCTGTCATGGCGGTCTTCGATGATTTCCAAAAGGAAGGGCCGCTCCTTGGCATCCAGCGGTACAAGGAAGGCATCGTCGAGGATGAGCAGCTGACACCTCTCTATCTTCTTCAGCTCCGTCTCTATGGTGTTCTTGACCTTTGCGACCTTCAGAGAACTGAGCAGCTTTGAGGTGTTTGAATACAGCGTCCTGATGCCGTTCTTGCAGGCATGATAGCCTATGGCCGTGGCAAGGAAGCTCTTGCCTGTACCGGCATCCAGCGAATTGCGTATGGCGGCATTTAGGGATGCAAGGTCATGGAACACCAGTCCCTCGATGTCGGCATAGACGGAGCGGTACATCAGTTTTACCGCATTCTCCACAAGTGCCTTGTCCTTCGGATGGCGTGCCCTGGCCGGGAAGACTGCCATGTCGTAGAACTCAGCCATTGCTGCAAAGTCCTCATTGATGACAGGCTCGTTACGGTCGCTTTGCGTGACAGCAGCCTTCAGGTTCTTTGCAGAGCAAAGCGACCATAGGTCGAGCGGTCCGGCACAATGGCCATCGGCGCACCGCCGAAGAAGTGAAGGGCATTCTCGCAGGCCACGATGAGGTCCTCTTTCTTCTGTGACCAAACAGCCTCGCAGTAGGTGTAGTGGCTGCACGGGAGGATGGCAACGAACACC
>Ga0247610_10003631_pt1 | contig 16809 bp, 7 predicted proteins | sample 174DNAGHGhighgp2_FD_193483 | JGI IMG/M metagenome (GOLD analysis project Ga0247610, IMG submission 193483) | Sheep rumen microbial communities from Palmerston North, Manawatu-Wanganui, New Zealand - 1742 DNA GHGhigh gp2 | ecosystem: Host-associated > Mammals > Digestive system > Stomach > Rumen ... | reverse complement strand
CGCTATCGACGGTGACGTGGAAGGTGAGAATGTTTCTTTCACCATCGGTATGGCAAAGACTGACGACCAGCCTGCCGGCAGCAGGACAAGAGGTTGGGTGGCCGAAGACCTGCAAACAGGAAAGGTGAAAAACATCACATACATCGTGCGTTTTCCTTTATGGACAAGATTATCATCCAGCAGTTCAATACTTAGCCAGGCAAGGAGTAAGAGTAAGGACATTGCTGACTACGCAAAACAGGCAATTAATAAAATCTTAGACTTGGGCTTTAAGATTGAAGGTGAAAAGACACTATATATTGACTTCGTAAACAACACAGACTGGGGAGGCCAACAGTGCTGTGGTGTTCCAGGAGAAAGCGGGTGGAGCATGTGGGTGTCACTCGGCATGCAGAAGATGTTTGACAGCGAAACAACAGAGACAGACATTAAATGTACCGTCGTACACGAGATTTTCCACTGGTTCCAGGCATTCTACGACCCTCGGAGCAATTTTAAGAAATCTAAGAAGGGATATTCAGGAGGAGAACCCCTCATGATGAGCGAAATGGGAGCCGTGTGGTCAGAGAATCTGCTGAACGGCGGGCAGTTGAACTTTAAGTGGCTGAACGAAGATGTTCTGTTCGACCTCGTCATAGATGACCGCATGGGTCTCACAGACATAAAATCCCGAATGAATAATAACTATGCAGAGCAAGGATACTCCATGGGACCCCTGCTCTATTACCTCTGCACTTCGGGGGAATGTAATGCTTTCGGCTTTACCAACAAGTCGGTAGTAGAACTTCATGAACGATGGGGGAAAGAACTTAGCTTTTCCTCTACGTTAGATATTATGGATCGTTGGGTTTCATCTACTCACGACTATCAATCCTTCTTCACCAGCGACGTGATTGACGATTACTATCTGATGCTGCTGCGCGGAGAGTTAGTAAAGGGGACTCACCTCTTTCCGTTATACGAGAAATACGGAAATCAAAAAAACATTCATCTATGCAAGAACGCCGCTGACCCAATCAAACTTAAAGGTGGTAATCTATACCCTTACGGATGTACTGTGAGAGGACTGCACCTGCTGGGACTGAAGAGCGACACCCTTACTAATTGTGAACTTGTTATTAAGCAAAAGAATAAAGATGTGCAGACCTATGTCCTATCGGCCCCAAAGGGTAGCGATAAATATAAGTTAGAGAACAATACCAAGGGTGGGTATGCCAAGGCTACCATCAAAGACTCTATTGTAATTAAAGGAAGTACTCTTGAAAGTCTGAGAAAAAACGACGGTACCTTCGACCATTATTTCTTCTTTATCACAACGCGTCAAAGCAACAGCACATCCGCCTCGGGAACCATTCCTTTCGAAGTCACCGCTGAACTGCGGAAGCCAAAGGAGAACAAAAAGCCTCACGTAGAGCCCACATCGCTCAAGTTCCCACCCGAGGGCGGCACGCAGAACGTCAAAACCGTTCTTGGCAACTACACCCGCGCCGGCTACTCCATCAGCGACGAAGGTAAAGGATGGGTCACCGTCAGCTTTACCAGCTCATCCCACGGCATGGACATCACTGTGACGGAGAACAAGACGGGAAAGCCACGCTCGTGCATCGTGAACTGCCACATGACAAACTCAAAGGCCGACAACCCCTCGGCCAGCGAGTATGAGACCTTCCCCATCGCCATCACGCAGGAGGCCGGCGAGATGGAGCCCGGAGTCATCATCATGGATGCCGTCAGCAAGTGTGAGCTCACGGCCAACGCGCAGATGAAGCACCGCAAGAAGGGCACCACGTCGCAACAGCAGTATAAGAACACCTTCGACAAGGGCATCACCTTCACACAGGATGGCTCCACCGTACACGTAGAGGCTGCATACAGCTACAAGGAGGGGCAGTATGACAACTACCAGGGTGTGCTCTCCTTCGACATCGTGAACTTCGAGGACAACTTCACCACGAGCAAACTTGAGAACGTCACCTACCAGTACGTCTACTCCAACAACTACGTCGACTGGACGCAGCCCGGCGTCTACGGCAAGGGCGACGAGGTGAAGCTCGAGGTGAGCAACGTCAGTTGGCAGAAGGGCGTCAGCAAATATGTCAATGGCGGCAGCTCGCACTTCGTCTTCAGCGGCTCAGTGAGCAACGGCGTCTACTTCAAGAGCCTCACCGAGAAACGGGTGAACCTCACCGACGAGGAGACCACCGAGAACTTCGACTACGTGGAGAACAAGAACAACTCGTTCATGCTCATCATCGACTTCAAGGCCAACGGCACCGCCACCTCGCGTCTCGCCGCTCCCTGGCAGTCGGCCACCGAGCCGGCCGCCGCCGAGACCATCACGTGGCAGTGACCGTCACCCCCCGCGACTCCTCAACGATTGGCTTGACCGAACGGAAACAGCCCTGAACCATGCTTTGCACAAGGTGCAGGGCCGACAGTAGAGACGCCACAATGTGACGTCTCTACGCAAACGCTAAAATAACATCATTTATATAGAAGGGCAAAAAGGTAATGTCATGAAGAAATATCCTATTGGTGTGCAAGATTTCGAGACACTACGCAAGGGCGGGTTCGTCTATGTAGACAAGAGCGAGCTCATCTACAAACTGACGCGTGGCCACATCTATTTCCTCAGCCGTCCGCGGCGGTTCGGCAAGAGCCTGTTAGTGAGCACACTGAAATACTACTTCCAGGGCAGGAAAGACCTGTTCGACGGGTTGAAGATTATGGAGATGGAGGACGAGTGGGAGCAACACCCCGTGTTGCACTTTGACTTCAACCGGGTGTCGCTTGCCGGGGCGTTGCAAGACTACATAAGCCTGCAGATGGACGAATGGGAGAAAGAATATCCCCTCGACGTCAAGATTGAGAGCCTGGCCCTTCGCTTCGACTGGCTTATCAGGGCCGCTCACAAGAAGACGGGCCGGCAGGTGGTGGTGCTCATCGACGAATACGACAAGCCGCTGCTCGACCTCTTAGAGACGGGCAATCCTGACGACGAGAGGCAGCTGCATCAGAACCGCGACTTCCTGAAGGACTTCTTCTCCGTGTTCAAGGCCGCCGATGAGCACCTGCGCTTCGTGCTGCTCACGGGCATCACCAAGTTCTCACAGGTGTCGATGTTCAGCGGATTCAACCAGCCCGACGACATATCGATAGACTCGCGCTTCGAGGCCCTTTGCGGTATCACCGAGCAGGAGCTGTGGCACGATTTTCACGACGCCATCGAGGAGCTGGCCGACGCGCAGGACCAGACCGTCGACGAGACGAAGGCACAACTGAAGCAGATGTTCGACGGCTACCACTTCAGCCGCAAGCTCACCGACATCTACAACCCCTTCAGCCTGATTAACACCTTTGCCAAGAACGACATACGCAACTATTGGTTCAAGTCGGGCACGCCCTCCTACATCGTGCGCCTGCTGACCCGCTGCCACGAGGATGTGATGCAGTTCACCGGCCGCTACTTCAAGGAGCAGATGTTCATCGACTACAAGGCCGACCGCGAGATGCCCCTGCCCATGATCTTCCAGGGCGGCTATCTGACCATCAAGGCCGTTGACCGCCGCTTCAACACCTACTTGCTCGACTTCCCGAACCAGGAGGTGCGCGAGGGCTTTGTCACCTTGCTGACCAACAACTATCTGAAGCCCACGGAAGACCCATCTTCATGGGTCATCGACATGGTGCAGGCCCTGGAGGACGGCGACCTCGACCTGGTGCGCCGCCTGTTCACATCGTTCCTGGCCGAGACGCCCTACAGCATGCGACCGAAGAAGGACCAGAAGGACCGCGAGCTGTACTTCCACTACACGTTCTATCTGCTCATGCGTCTCATCTCATGCTATACGGTCTACACCGAGAAGCAGCTCTCCGAGGGCCGTGCCGACTGCATCGTGGAGACGCCCCAGTATGTCTACATCTTCGAGTTCAAACTAGACGGCACCGCCGCTGAAGCCCTGCAGCAGATCCGCGACCGCGGCTACGCCCGCAGCTACGAGGCTGACCCTCGACGGAAGTTCCTCGTCGGCGTATCTTTCAGTAGCAAGACAGGCACCACCGAGGAGTGGCAGGTGGAGGAACTGTCATCCTAAAACATTTTTGTCTAATCATTAAAGTATTTAGTCATGGGGCAGTATTTAACAATTGGCGTTGCCACGAAGATTTCTGTCAATAAAGAAAGAGCCAAGAGACAAGCATCGGCTTCACCTGAGAAAATCAAGGAAGCCTTGGAACTTAATTACAACAAGAGCGGCATCTACACAGTTGAAGAGACTGAAGACAACGTGCTGCTGACGCTTCGTCCTGAGATAGCAGAAGCTGAGCTGGTGGATCTGCTTCAGGATTTCTACGCATTGCGCTATTCTGACAAGGATGAGTACATCAAGAAAATGATGGAAACGCTAAAGAATCACACGAAATGGGAAGAGTGGAAAGAGATTGCCGACAAGAAGCAATTTTATTATTTCCAACAGGACGAATACGTTATAATATCGACTCCTTGTCCAGGTGGCTGGACAGACTCTTTGACTACGCATGTAGAACAAATCCTTCTAAGTGCTGATGGAAAAATCATAATGGAGTGTTGGGGCAATCTGTTCCACTTCTTCACCCGCCTCATCAAGGAAAGGTTGTCGAAATACCAACTGGCCGACAGTCTGCTGGTGGCTATCAGCGGATGAAGATTTCTGGCGCAATCTCTGCTTTTTTATGTGAATATGCCAGAATTATCCTCTTAGGTATGTTCTATAAAAATGCACCGCCACGTTATCGATAGCGTGGCGGTGCAATTTATTTATTTGATCAGCTGATTAGTATTCCTCTTCAAGCTCTTCTTCGTCGTCCCAAACCGTGCGGTGGCGGGATAGGTTACCAGATGTCTCGCTTGTATTGGGAGCATTCTCCAGGTCTTGCTGATTATTCTTAATCAGGTCTGAGCCAGCCATCATCTGCTGGGTGGCAACCTCCATGAGCAGCGTCTCGGGTTTCTGATATGTTGTCTTCATAACTGTTTTTGTTTCTTTTTATAATTTGATGATAACTATTTTCTTTTTAACGAACATTTGTCGATAATTATACATTACTTAACGACCTTCTTTCCGCCCACGATGTACAGGCCTTTCTTCAAGTCGGAAGACTGCATGCGACGGCCCTGCAGGTCGTAGACGTACTTGCCGTTTGTCATCTCTCCATTATCGTTCAGTGCAGCGCTGATGCCTGTTGTCTCATTGTCGAAGCCGATGAATGTACGAGCCCCGGCTACGACATTTGCCGGGAGGTAGGCAGTGTGGGCACCAACGGTGAAACCGGCTGCCGAGGTCTTATAGAATCCGACACCATTATTACCATTCATCAGAACGAAGTTTCCTTCTCCGACAGGAGTGTCCACAAGTACGCCCACCAGCCTATTGGCAGTGACATCTGTAGTGCTTGCAGCCACGGTGATAGTCTTTTCGCCAGCAGCGCCCTTCAGCAGCACACCAGTATTGGCGGGAACAGAACTTACCTCGCTGAACGTAACCACTTTGTTGTCAACGGTTGCAATGTAAGCCGTCAGGCCAGAGCCAGTGAAGTCGAGAGGATACTCGCTGCACAGAGTGGCGTAGCCAGCAGCGCTGATGGTCTTGGTGATGGTGCTTGCATCATAAGCATCAAGAGGCTCATCTGCAATAAGCATGGCAGCCGCATTCTTCACAATAGTGATTGCATTCTCTGTATAAGTAGCCCAACAATCGGATGACAGGCCAAGTCCGAAGTACTTATTAGATGTATACATGACTGCTTTATTATCTGCTCCTCCAATAGTTCCAAGGATGATGTTTCCTGCAGGGGTTGTAGTGTCAGTAGTTCCAAACTCGACGGTCTGTATCACATTTCCGCTTTCAGCTGTTGCCAACTTTATAGTACCGTCTGACTCGAAGCTTACGCCAGTAAGTACTTTGTAACCAATAGACTTCGGAGTAAATGACTGCGCCGTGGGTGAAGGATTTGCGGGTGTACCCCAGCTCCAACGTCCCTTAGTGTAGTTATATGCCTTCAAGCCAATCATCGGGGTAACACCCGCAAAAGCTTTCATGCCATTCGACAAGGTCTTGTTGCCAGTCATAGCCTCTGTACAGACAATCAGGTCTGCATTATTCAAGTCGGTGGAAGGAGTGGTGTCAGCAGAGTAGTTCACTTCAACCACATTATAAACATTCTGCATGGCGGCCACCATCGGATCGGTATCGAAAGCATAGCTAGCAGAGCCATAGCCTTTAGTGTAAACCCAAGCAACGAACGGCTTGCTGTTGTCAAAAACGTATGTTACTTCTTGCTCAGCAACCTCTGAATCCTCAAGACCTTCACCTGTAGCCTTTGCAAAGAATGTGGTCGTTGCTGTTACTGGAACAGTGTAAGGAGAGGTTTGTTCAGTATAAGAAGTGCCATCGGTAGACACCCAAAGAGAATTGCCACTTGTGATAGTCACAGTATAGCCCTTATTTGCAAAAGAAAAATCACCAACAGCAATAGTCGGGGTTGCACATTTAGTAGGTTTCAGAGGATATGAAACAGAGATTCCTGAAGGATAATGGCCTCCTACATTGTCAGAAATTGTCAGTGTTTCTGCACTTCCAGTATATGTGTACACATAATTTTTCCCGTTTATTGATGTAGCATGCTCTTCACCAAATAAAACATCATCTTCTGTCTTTAGTGTTCCGTTTGTAGTAGTATAAGAAACGGTCATGCCAGATACAGCTGGAATCGTAAATGAAGTTGAAGCATTAACCTGACAACGAACTTCGTCACTTGTGTTATTAAACTTACCTACACCGTCTCCCTGCTTTGACAGTACAATGTCCATTTTAAGGTCTATGCCGTTTGCAGTAGTTCCAATAACGGAGGTTGTCTTACCATCACCTTCAACAGCGTATGAAGGTGCCCCTTGTCCACGAGCGAAAGTCCAAGTTATTGTAGTGGGCTCATCTCCAAGAACCTTAGTATTGTCTTCAAAAACGGGAACAAAAGTCACATCGCCAGTTACGGTATACTCTGTTCCAGGGGCATACTCGTTTGTTCCGTCGCTCCACTTCGACAGGCTCTTGCCCTCAAGATAGAAATAGTGGTTGGAGGGAAGTGTAATCTTTGCATCGGCAACGTAGTCGGCAGTAGGAAGGGGAATAGATACCGTTGCACCGCTTACTCCTGCATTGTATGACACTTTATATTTCAGACCAACTGTCACTGTAGAAACATTAGAGGCTACGCTGTGGTTAGTATTATCGTAATTGTTAGTTGCTACTGCGTAGTAATAATATGTGCCTACATTCTCGGGGGTAAATGTATAAATAGCTGATGTTGCACCCTCAATGACAGTACCACCCACGTTGCTGGCAGTAGTGTTACTATACCACTGATAAGAAGGGGTGGGATAGCCTGTTGCGCCCACAGTCAAAGATGTCTCATAGCCTACGTATGCATTTATTGCTGCAGCAGGCTGAGAAACAATCAATGGGGCAGCGTTCTCATATGATGCTTCACCGTAATTGATAGTTATCGAAGCAATATAAATATCACCACTGCTTGTGTTTGTTGCAACCCAAGTGCCATAATTTGTACCTGTTGTGGCAGTCCAAGTATATGATTCCATTTTTTCGCTTAAGGGGTTAGTATCCCAACTGCCAGAAAGGACGTTTGAACCATCCGTAAGAGTCATGGTATTTGACGAGCTAAGCTTATTACCGTTCTTGTTTGCAGTAAAAATCACCGAATTAATTTTTAAGCCTTCTGCAAGTGCAATAGTAACAACCCTGTTGTTCTGCCAGCGGAAGCCACGATTTTTGGAGTCGGCCCCATTTACTGCGCTACCATCTTCTTTTGAGAGAGTAACAGAAACTTTACCTGATTCAGAAGTCAATACAGCAATATTGTTTGAAACAGTATAACTTACTAAGGAAACGGTTTCCTCCGCAGCCCATGCGCTCCCCACTGAAAGCAGTGCGAGCGTCAATAGAGATAGTAATTTTTTTCTCATTTTTGTTTTGTTTTAGTGAATAATGTTGTTTATTTTTTATTTTGTATTTTATTTTGTAGTCTTCTTTGTGGATAGCGTGCTGTTCATGGTAGGCGGGGAACACTTTCCCCACGATGCAAAGGTAAGCATAATAAAACGAAAAACCAAACGGAAAAGAAAGAAAACATGCAAAAGTATGGCTTTTGCATGTTTTCTTTTAACTTTATTATGTTTTTACAGTACAGTTTAACGCCGGAGCGTGGTAGGTGAAGCTTCCAAGCTTTGCAGGAAGATACGGGCAAAGCTTGGAATCCTCGTCCACTACTTCACCATTACCTTGCGTACTGTGCCATCCTTCATGCGGACGATGTTGAGTCCGCTGCGTGCTCCTTCGATGTGGCGTCCGCCTGCGTCGTAGATGGCGCGCACCTCAGCATCGTTGTTCACCTGCACCGCGTCGATGGCAGTGATCTTGTCGTTGACGCTGAGTATGAGCACCTTTTTGGCAGCAGTGGAGCCGCTTGCCACTATGCAGTGCGCATCGGCGTTGAAGTAGCCTCCGCTAGGAATGGTAATCTTGCAGTTGCTCATGGAGAAATTCTTCAGTCCCCAGATGCCACCGTCGGTAACGTTGACCGTGGCATTGTTCACGTTGAGTGTCTCTCCAAAGTTTCCTCCATTGTTGCCGCCAATGCCGATGAATGAGCCGGAGGCATTGAGCACCGCCTTGTCCTGAACGGTGAGCACAGGGGCGGAACCGTTAAAATAGACACCCATGCCCACTGAACCTCCGGCGTCGCATGTCAGCGACGACTTAAAGTCGTTGGTCTCAGAACTGATAGTGGTTTTGTTTGAAATGAAGAAGGCTCCGTAACCGGACTTGCTGGTTTTCAGCATGTTTGCTCCCTTCACTGAGATGGTGAGTCCATTAAATCCGGTATTCGAGATGGCAGTCAGGTCTTCACTTCCTGTGTTAATGGTGGCGTTGGTGAGTGTCAGCTTTTTGGTAGCGGGATCGTAGACCACAGCCTCCGATCCGCCAGCAGTGATGTATGGGCTGCCAATGTATATCTTTTCAGTACCATAAACCCTATTTATCTCTTTGCCTCCAATGGAGAATCCGAGTTTTTCCTGGATGGAGTGGAAGCCCACTCTTCTGTCACCCTTTGCTATGGCCCCTCCGTTCTGTCTGACAAACTTGTCGTAGAAGTAGCATCCTCCGAGATTAAAGGTGCTGTTGTTATTAATGAAGTCCATATTGTTAAGCACCAAGTTCCTCACGTTGTAAATGGCTCCCTGTTTTCCTTGGAATGTATAGCCGTTGGTGTCGCTGCTGCTCTTTTTCAAGGTCAGGGCATCGTTGTAAGTGGTGCCATCGCCATAATATCCGTATTTTGCAGCTTGTATGATGAAATAGCCAGTGGTCTCTATGTTCACGCCAGCGCCTCCGCTTGTTGAGATGCCGTGTTCCTCTGTCGATGTTCCCCGCAGGTTGCCTGAACCAGTGAAGGAGACGCTCCCGCCAAATCTGCATACACTTCCGTTGGTGGTGATTTCACTGTTACCCACCAGTTTGACGCCGTATGCGATATTGCCTAACAGTTCGAGTGCTACATTCTTGTTGCCACTGGGGGCAGTCAGTTTCACGCCGTCGACTGTAAGGACTCCCGAGTCGAAGCTTATCTTGCCTGCCGTCTGTCCGTCTACCACCACATTTGTCCGGTTTAAGGTGTTCACCCTACGTCCGAAAATCTGCCAGTTGTAGTAGCCTGAAGGGATGTCGATTTCCACGCTTTTTGCAACGTTTCCACTCTTGTCGGTGAAGGCCCTGTGAGCGGTGAAGAAATAGACGCCGTCGGTTTTCACGTCGCAGTTGCTGAAGGCAGCGCTGTTGAAATTTACAATGGCTTTTCCCGACGCCGATGCGTTGACAGTCACTTTCGACTTTGTCAGTGACAGGTCTGCCTTTCCCAGGTCACCGCCATTGATGCCCTGGTTGTTGCTGTTTGTAGAACAGTTGATGGTCATGTCCACGTTGTTCACCGTCAGCGAGCCGTCGGTGAGTATGCCGTGGCTTCTTGTTCCGCTGAGGTTGAGGGTCAGTTTGCTGTCAGTGTACGAGTCGCCCTCAATGGTGAAAGCGGCGTCGAAGCTCTTGTGTCTCTCACGGCTGTGTATGCCTGTAGTCAGGTCGCCGCTGGCCGAACTGAATGTGTTGGTGCCCACCACCTTGATCTTCAGTCCCTCCACGCCAAAGTTCTCGATGGCTGAATTGGGGAATCCTGTGAAGATATCCTTGCCAGTGGCTGTGAATGTGGCGTTGCTGAGTGTGAGCGTTTTGTTGCTGTAGTCATAACTGACTGAGCCTGCTGAGAATCCCTTTCCCGAACCGCTGGCTGTATAGCTGTTGCCGGTGTTCACAATGTTCCGGCCCACTTTGAGATTTGCCACCAGGTTGGCCGTCTTTGCCACATTGCTGCCCTTGCGCAGCTGGTTGTTGCTGTAGGTAAGCCCGTCTTGCCAGAAGTTGGCGTTGGTGCCTACCGTCGCGAAATGCGACACGCAAGCGTTGTTTCCCGTAACCGAACCCTTCAGCTCGCAACACAGTGCGCTGAAGGTTTCTTTTGGCGAGCTGGCGGTTCCGCAGATACCATAGTTCAGGCCCTTGTAATTGATGTGCAGCCATTCTACGGACAGCTTTTCGCCGTTCCTCATCCAGATGCAGCAGTAATTGTCTGAAGCGGTACCGCCAGTGATATCAATATTCAGTGTGCCGCCAGTGGTGGAAGTCAGCCTGGTGCTCTTCTCCAGTTTGATACCGTTTCCTTTCGTAGTGATGGAGCAGTCGCCTTCCAAATAGATTACCAGGCCATCAATATCCTCATTGTAGATGCCTGATGAGGTGTCGTCGCAATTGATGACCGCGTCCTTCAGTGTCAGGACCTTAGTGCTTTCGTTGTACGTGATGGTGCCGCTCTTGAAGCTCCCTCCTGTGCTGAGAGTGCTGCCGGTGAACTTCTTGCCACCGACAAATAGGCTGTAGGCCCATGCCTGCGATGCGCCGAGAATCAGCCCCCCGAGTGCGAGGATGAATGAAGTAAAAATCTTTTTCATAAGCATTTAATATTTAAAAAAATTATACATGTTAATTATAAAGACAATTTGTTTTTGCAAATATACACAATAATTTATACACTCGACGTTTTCATTAGCTATTATTAACAGTTTTTTAATAGATAATGAAAAGTGAGGAGTGTGGAGTGGAGTTGTTTGCTGTTATTTCCTCTCGTCGGGGTAGCTGATGCGGGTGTGGTATATGGTCTTCAGCTTCTCTATGAGCACAGTCTTGGTGTACTGTATGTCGCGGAAGGTGATGGGGCACTCTCGGAAGAAGCCTTCCTGCACCTGTCCGTCGATGATGCGGTATACCAGTTCGCGTATGGTCTGCTCGGTGTAGTCGGGCAGTGAGCGCGATGCCGCCTCCACGGCATCGGCCATCATGAGTATTGCCTGCTCCTTGGTGAAGGGGTTTGGCCCGGGATAGGTGAAGAGCAGGTCGTCGACAGGCTCGTCGGGGTGCTCGTTCTTGTATTTTATGTAGAAATACTTTGCCTTTCCCTGTCCGTGGTGAGTGGCTATGAAGTCGCGTATCTGTTCTGGCAGATTGTATTTGTCGGCGAGCTTCAGTCCCTCTGTGACGTGGCTGATGATGAGTTGCGCACTCTCTATGTACGACAGCTGGTTGTGAGGGCTGATGCCTCCCGACTGGTTCTCGGTGAAGTATATGGGGTTTTGCGTCTTTCCTATGTCGTGGTACAGTGCCCCTGTGCGCACCAGCTGCGGGTTGGCCCCTATCTTGCGTGCTATCTCCGCAGCGAGGTTTCCCACCTGTATAGAGTGCTGGAAGGTGCCTGGGGCTACCTCGCTCATCCGCCTTAGCAGGTCCTTGTTCATGTCGCTGAGCTCTATGAGCGTGATGCCGCTGGTGAAGCCGAAGAGCTTCTCTATGAGGTAGAGCAGTGGGTAGCAGCAGAAGACCACTATGCCGCAGATGGCGAGGTACACATACTCGCTGTTGTCCATGCGTGTTATGTCGCCAGAGCGTATGAGGTAGATGGCCAGGTTGGTGAGCATTGCCGCTGCGGTGGTTACTATGGCGGTCCAGAAGAGCTGCGAGCGGCTGCTCAGCTCGCGCATGGAGTAGATGGCGGCTATGCCTGCCACCATCTCCACGCTGATGAACTCGAGTGGTCGCTGCAGCAGGCTGGCACAGATGAGCACCACGGTGGTGTGGGCCATGAAGGCAGTGCGCGAGTCCATGAACACGCGTATGAAGATAGGCAGTATGGCGAAGGGCAGTATGTAGATGTGGAGCAGGTTGTGGCTGACGAGCAGCGACGCCATGACCGTGGCAATGACCACGAGGGAGTAGATCATGCCCACGGAGCGCAGGTGCTCGAAATAGTCTTTGCGGAAGATGCTGAGGTAGACGGTGAATACGGTGATGAGTATCAGTACGTAGAGCAGCTCGCCGGCAATGGTGGTCGACAGTCCTGTCTGCGACTGGTTGCGACGGTCTATCTCCTTCAGGTAAGAGTCGATGACGAGAAATGTCTGCGGGCTGACCACCTCTCCCTGGCTGACTATTTTCTGTCCTCGCTGCACCACTCCCACTGCCTGTGGCACGCTGCTTATTATCTCCTGCCGGCGCAGCTCGCTCCGCTCGCGGTCGTAGACGAGGTTGGGTGCGAGATAGTCATTGAGGTTGAGCTCTGGCAGCATGGATGTGAGTTTCTGCAGCAGTGTGTCGCTCATGATGGCCTCGTATGCCTGTACTGGCGTCATCACCGAGCCCACCTTCACCTGCACCACCTCTCGCTCGTCTATGCGCCGGAAGGTGCGCGAGGTGTCTGTGGCGCCGTCGAGCGGTTCGTTGGTGTCGATGATTCCGGCGCTGTATAGTCGGCGCAGGCGTGCCCTGACAGTGCCCACTACGCTGTAGCCAAGCTCGGGATGGGCCTTCATGACCTGCTGCACGAAGCGTTTCTCCTCGTCGGTGCCCACATCGCTGTGGTAGACGTAGTAGGGCTCGTAGGCCTTCAGCGCCTCGGCCTGCTCACGCCGTATGGTGGTGTCGCTCTTCAGCACGGGGAAATCGAAAGTGGCACTGAGGTCATTGTAGCGCCACACCTTGTTCAGCTCCACCTTGAAGTTGTTGCTGGTGTTGCGCGGCATGAACCACACAATGGCTGCCACTACGGCAAGCACCAGGATGATGCGCGTGGCAATGTCGCGCCAAGTGATGTCGGTCTTGAAAGAAAGGCTTCTTATGGTCATAGTATCTGTGAATTTCGGACAAACGCAGGGCGCGTCCTTGGTATTACAGGGTGCAAACTTACACATTTTTTTCAGATTATGCAACTTTTTCGCCCATATTTGCGTTTTCTTCACCAAAATCAAAAAAAGAAGAGAGATTATCAAAATGTAATGGCACAGCCGACTATTTCTTCTTAACTTTGCAAGCGAAAACTTAAAACAACGAACTCTATTAAAACTAATATGGAACAGAATAAGTATTTCTTTGCCGTTGACCTTGGAGCCACCAGCGGCCGTACCATCATCGGTACCATAAACTCTGAAGACTCTGCCTCACAGCGTTTCGCCCTCGAGGAGGTGACACGTTTTCCCAACAACCTCATTGAGCAGGGTGGTCACTACTACTGGGACATCTATGCCCTGTACTTCGAGATCATCCGCGGTCTGAAGGAGGTGGCCAAGCGCGGACTGGAAATCACGTCGATAGGCATTGACACGTGGGGTGTGGACTTTGTGTTCATAGGCGAGGACGGAGCCATACTGAGAAATCCGCGTGCCTACCGCGACCCCATCACGTTCGACGCCATGGACGACTACCTGCGCCACGTCATCTCACAGCGCGAGGTGTACGACGTCACCGGCATACAGTTCCTCAACTTCAACAGCATTTTCCAGCTCTATGCTATGAAGCGCGAGCAGAACAGCGCTTTCCTTCAGGCCAAAAAGATACTGTTTGTGCCCGACGCCCTGTCGTGGATGCTCACCGGCAACGAGGTGTGTGAGTACACCATCGCTTCGACCTCGCAGCTGCTCGACCCGCGCACCAAGCAGCTCGACGAGCGTCTGCTCTGCTCCCTGGGCCTGTCGCGCAGCAAGTTTGGCAAGATGGTCAACCCCGGCACCGTGGTGGGCGTGCTCACCGACGAGGTGCAGCGGCTGACAGGCCTTGGCCCCGTGCCCGTCATCGCCGTTGCAGGCCATGACACCGGCTCTGCCGTGGCCGCCGTTCCCGCCAAGGACGAGAAGTTCGCATACCTGTCGAGCGGCACATGGAGCCTGATGGGCATCGAGACGAAGGACGCCATCATCAGCGACCTCAGCTACGAGCGCAACTTCACCAACGAGGGCGGCATAGAGGGCACCACCCGCTTCCTGAAAAACATCTGCGGCATGTGGCTCTACGAGCGCTGCCGACTGGAGTGGCCTGAGGAGGTGCGCCGTCTGAGCCACCCCGAACTGCAGGGGCAGGCCATGACAGTAGAGCCGTTCCGCTCGCTCATCAACCCCGACGACAAGGCCTTTGCCGCACCCGCCTCAATGATTAAAGCCATACAGAAGTACTGTCGCGACACCAACCAGCCCGTGCCCGAGACACCGGCCGAGATATGCCGCTGCATCTTCGACTCGCTGGCTCTGCGCTACCGCCAGGTGTTCCAGTGGCTGCAGGAGTTTGCACCGTTCAAGCTCGACGTGCTCCACATCATTGGAGGCGGCTCGCTGAACAAGTATCTGAACCAGTTCACCGCCAACAGCACCGGCGCCACCGTCCTTGCCGGACCGCAGGAGGGCACCGCTATAGGCAACATCATGCTGCAGGCCAAGGCCGCCGGCACCGTGAGCGACATCTGGCAGATGCGACAAATCATTGCCAACAGCATCGAAATGGTGAAATATGAGCCGCAGGACAAAGCCGCCTGGGACGAAGCCTACGACAAGTACATCACAATTGTAAGCAAGAACTGACGAGTAGTGACGATATCATTATCTGGTACATATCGTTTTACATTGGCGTGGCTGACTCTCTGGCTGTCGCCGATAGCATCGACTGCCGACGTGGTCTGGTACGACGGTGAGCACCCTGTCACATATCAAGTGCAGGGTAAGCTGTCGCCTGTGGTCAGACAAGCCCTGCAGATGTTCTCCGCCGACATGCAGCTGGTGACGAGCCATCAAGCTGTGGAGGCCAAGACTGCGCCCATACGCATAGTGCAGGGCAAGGGCAGCGACGACGGTTTCTGCATCCGGACGCACAACGGACAGGTGGTGCTGGAAGGGCACAACGCCCGCGGCACCGCCTACGCCGTACTCGAACTGAGCCGCATGGCCGGCGTGTCGCCCTGGGTATGGTGGGGCGACGTGCGTCCCCACAGCCTCAGACGCCCTCTCTCGCTGCCCGACACGTTCCGCCTGGAGCACACACCCTCGGTGCAGTATCGAGGCATCTTCATCAACGACGAGGACTGGAGCCTGCGACGCTGGTCGAAAGACGACATGGGGCCACAGACCTACAAGCGGCTGTTCCAGCTCCTGCTGCGCCTGCGTGCCAACACCATCTGGCCGGCCATGCACGACGTGTCGCCAGGTTTCTTCACCGTACGCGGCAACAAGGAGATGGCCGACTCCTTCGCCATACTTGTAGGCACCAGCCACTGCGAGCCCCTGCTGCGCAACAATGTAGCAGAGTGGGACCACGCCTCCCGCGGTCCGTACAACTACATGACCAACCGCCAGGAGGTGAAGCGCTACTGGCAGGAGCGCCTTGAGCAGATGAAAGGCTCGGAGGCCCTCTTCACCCTGGGCATGCGAGGCATACACGACGGTTCGATGGAGGGTGTGAAGACACCCGAGGAGAAGCTCAGCGGACTGCAGCAAGTCATTGACGACCAGCGACAGCTCATACACCAATATTATCAGAAAGATGTGGAGAATGTGCCGCAGGTGTTTATCCCCTACAAAGAAGTGCTTGGCATCTATGAGAGCGGCCTGCGCGTGCCCGACGACGTAACGCTGATGTGGTGCGACGACAACTACGGCTATCTCACCCGTCTGCCCGACAGCCTGCAGCAACAGCGCAGCGGCGGGGGAGGCATCTACTACCACCTCTCCTACTGGGGTCGGCCCCACGACTATCTTTGGCTCAGCACCACCCAGCCCGGACTTGTCTACGCTGAGATGCACGCCGCCTACGACCACAACTGCCGTCGTCTCTGGATAGCCAATGTCCACGACCCGAAGGTCGCCGCCTACCAGCTTGAGCTGTTCCTCGACATGGCATGGGACATAGACGCAGTCACCGCCAACGCCCCCCGGCCAAACACAAGGTGGACAGCCGCTCACGAGGGTCCTCTGTCACTTGAGCAACATCTGGAGCGCTGGCTCATCACCCAGTTCGGTGCCGTAGTGGGCAGGCACATCTTCCCCGCCATGCGCGAGTTCTACCACCTCAACGCCATCCGCCGCCCCGAGTTCATGGGCTGGACCCAGGTAGAGCTCGACAAGCAGAAATACCCTGGCGGGAAGTCGGTGCCCGGCAAGACAGAGTTCTCGCTCAGCGAGGGCTACAGCCGCATGGAGGCCTTCGCCCGCATAGAGGCCACCATCGACACCTGGCGTCCACTTGTGATGGAAGGCCGGCAGGATGCATATTTCGCCCACGTGCTCTATCCCGTACATGCTGCTGCAGCCATGACGCGCAAGATGCTCTCCAGCAACAGGAA
>Ga0247610_10003630_pt1 | contig 16815 bp, 24 predicted proteins | sample 174DNAGHGhighgp2_FD_193483 | JGI IMG/M metagenome (GOLD analysis project Ga0247610, IMG submission 193483) | Sheep rumen microbial communities from Palmerston North, Manawatu-Wanganui, New Zealand - 1742 DNA GHGhigh gp2 | ecosystem: Host-associated > Mammals > Digestive system > Stomach > Rumen... | reverse complement strand
GACTTCCTGAGCATACTTTTTAATTTTTTGATTTTCAAAGAAAACCAAGCCCATCTTATAGTTATCTAGTAAAAATTTCCAATGTCTATATTTAGAAGCAGATTTAATAAGCATAGTATTAGGTTTAAAATCATGAGTAGTAACAGCATAAACATAAGGAGAAGTAATATCATAATCATTACTAATATAAATTTTAGATTCTTTAAAATCATTCCATACACCATAATATTGGCCTTCATAAATAAAAGCAAAAGAAAATTGAGCCGTGCCTTTTTTCTTTTCAATAAAATTATTATTTTTATCCAATATCTTATTATTAATAGCATATTGTTCATAAGGAGTACCTTTTGCCAATTTGCCAATAAGAGTTTGTTCACGTTCTTTTCTAAATTCAGAAGAAGTAGCATATTGAAGCAGAATAGTATTTTCCTTAAAAAGTTTAATATCTTTTTTACCATAAGGTAGAGACAAATTAAAAAACAAAAATAGAGGAGAATATTCAAGGCCTTCAACAGCATTACCTAAAATAAAAATTTTAACATTAGAACGATTTCTGATAATAGAATCAAACATACCTAGTAGTATCATACCTTCATTAGGTAGATAATAACGTTTACCTTTTTCGATTGGATATTCATCTATAATAATAGTAGTAACATTCGTATAAGTAGCAGATTTTAGATCTTGAGCTTCAGTCATTCTTTTAGCATAACCAAACACCTGATTATCGCAATAAAATTTTTTATTATTGGCCTTTAATTCAAAGTTTAAATATTTTTCTTTAATATCATCAAAGAAATCTTTTTGCGAAAGAGAGGAACCATGTTCAAAGACAGATTTTAATTCATTTTCATATCTACGAATATACATAAATTGCTCTTTATGTTTAATATATCTATTAATAACATAATCCTTAACAGAAAAGGATTTACCATACCCACGTTCAGTAATAATAATATTAACTGGAACATTATAAGAAATAACTTTATCTAAAGTATAATAATGCATAAAAACACCTCAAAATTAAAAAATGAAGAGCAAATAATAAATGTTATAAAGTCAGCCACCACGCCAAAGGTGAACCTTCTTCAGGCTGGATTATCACCTATATAACTTCATATTAACAAATAAATTCGCTCTTCTATTTAAAAGGAGTAACCAAACAATGAATGATTAGTTACTAAAGCAATTATATCATTAAAAATAAAAAAGTCAATAAAAATAAATCAAAATAATTTTTTAAAAAATTTTTTAAAAAATTATTGACAAAATTTTTAAATATCTATATAATTTAATTAATCTAAAGAAAGGAGAATAAACAAATGAAGAGAGTAGTTGAAATATTAATAATATTAACAATTGTAGGAATTATACCATCATTAATTTTATTTTTAATTTATAAGTATAATTTAATAATAATATTATTATCAATCATCAGTTTAAAAAATATAATAAAAGGAGTGATAAAAGGTGAATGAAATTGAAAAATATTTAAAAGAGCAAATTGAAAGAATAACGAAAATAGGAAATCCAACATTAACAAATTTAGGCGAAAGATATGCATATGAAAATGTATTAAGAAAATTATGGGAGTGTGAAGCAAATGAAAAAAATTAATTATATTTATAGTGGAAAAGTAAAAGATTTAATTTTAGCATTAAATGTATTTGAATATGGAATAATTGTGAAAGGTAATACATGCATGTTTGATTTCGAAAAAATGTTAATATATTGTAAAAATTGTAAGAAAAAATGTGAGGAGTAAAGAAAATGAATAAATATATATATTTAGAAACAATGAATAGAATAATAAATTTAGAAGAAGCATTTTCAATAGGAAAAATAGAAAATAAAGATCAAAAGAGTATCTTTATATTATATAAAGACAACAAACAGTTAGAATTAGATTATTTAGAGATAAAAGATGATATAAATGAAGAAAAAACAAAAATAGAGCAAGATTTTGAAAAGATAAAAAATATAATATTTGAAGAAGAAAACAAAGAAATAGAAAAATTAAATCAAAAGATAAAAAACTTAGAATTTTTAATTAGTTGTTTAAAAATAAATAATAATAAATACCATAATATAAAACATATAATTGAGTCAAAGTCAATAAATAAATTAAACAAAATAGAAAAAATAGTAAAGAATTAGCAGAAGTAAAGGAGATGTTAGAGTAATGAATATTTTTAATAGAAAAAAAGTAAAAGAGTTGGAAGAAAAAATAAATAATCAAAAGAAAGCAATTTATGATTATAAAAAACATATTGAAGATACAAACAAATTAAATAAAGACTTATCAAATAGTTTGAATATGCAATTAGAAGAAAATAAAAAGTTAATTGAATGGGTTATAACTATTTTAAAAGAATTTGGAACAATAGATGTAAGAGAACCTCATATACAAATACCAGTTATTAATAATGGGGTAACATACAATTCTATGTTATGCGGTACAGTAAAAGAAAAAAGAATTGAAATACCCTCAATAACAATAGTAAAAAGAGAAATGATATAGATGTTTTATATGATAAATTTATAAAAAAGGAGAATTAATAAATGATAATTAAAAGTAAAGAAAAGTCATATTTAGTAATACCTATAGAAGAAATATTTGATGAAATTGACAAATTAGAAACTGAAATAATAGTACGAGGATATAAAAAGGAGAGTGAATTATATAAAATAGGAATGATAAGAATAAATCAATTAAATCAAATATTACACAAATATAGTTTTTAATGTTCCTTAAATTTTAAGGAAACTAAACATAGCAAATATGGAGCTATCCAATAAATAGCAGAAGGAGAGTAAAGTTATGGAAGAAAATTTAAAAGAAAATGAAGAAACAGGATTAACATTAGGATCAATACAAGATTTTGGAAGTTTATCACAAGGAACAGACACAATAGCAAATATTTTTACAAACATTAAGGACAAGAAAAAAATATTTAATTTAAACTCTAATGTAGATCATTTATTAAATGATTGCGTAGGTGAAATGATAAGAGTTAAAGATGTATTAATAAAAAGATATTTAAAACCAATGAAAGAACCAGTTATTAATGAAGAAACTGGAGAGATAGAAAAAGATAAAGAAATGAGTATGAGTGTTGTTTTAGTTGATACTGAAGGAAAATCATATGCAACAGGTTCAAAAGTATTTGGAATTCAATTAATGCAATATTTACAACTTTTTGGAAGTAAAGAAGGATTTGAACCTTTTGAAATAAAAATAGTAAAAAAGACAATAAAAGGAAGTTCAAATAAGGCCTTAGGATTTGAGTTAGTATAAACTAACTCAAATTTTAAAAAATTCAAAAGAAAGGAAATTCATGTAAAATGAACGAGAAACAAACAATAGTATTTCAGGATATAGAAGAATCACCTTTTTATTATAAATACGAAAATTTTACATTTTATTTTTCATCTCAATTTTATAGAAAAAATTTTAAATTAAAAATTGATGATTATATTAAACAAGAAACATACAAATTAAAAAATAGATATAAAATTTTTAATGCAAAATTCTATGAAATATTAAAAGAAGTTTTACTAATTTCATTATATAAAAAAATAGAAAAGAGGGGTTTTAAAGTTTATTTAAATGAAGTAAGGTATATAGAAGATGGCAAATAAAATAAGATGGAAAAAAGGAGATTATATATCACTAGGGAAAGCAGTATCTACATTTAATAAAACAGTAGCAAACTTATCTAATTCAGGAATAATACTTCCTGATTTAATAAACTATGATGATTTAAAAAAAGGAATTACTACTAGAAAAGAATTAAACAGAATGGTAAGTGCATTAAAAAGATTTAGACAACCTACAAAACAAGTAGGAGTTACAATTAATGAATTTAATATAACAAAATGGGAGTTTGAAGAAGTAAAGAAAGCAAGAAAAAGGGCAGAAAGAAGATTAACAGGAGAACTTGCTGAAATAGATGTAGGAATAATTGGAACAGGAAATAAAAGAGCAAACGAGATAATGGCCACTTTAGAAAGTTTTGAAAATTATCTTAGTAGAGATTATTTAACATATAAGAGAATTTCATCTTCAATATTGAAACAAGGAAAATCTGATTATGAATTTAAAAAAGCTTTGATATTTCAAGAAAATTTTATAAAAGCTTATGAAAAAATGGGTAGAAAAGAAGTTGTAATATATGCAAAAAGTTTTAGAAATCCTTTAGATTTTTGGGAAGCAATAAAAAATTCTGAATTTACAGATATTAAACTTCATTATGATATAGAAGAAGGTAGATTAACAATGCTTTTAGATAAAGATGATATTTATTATAATGAAATTCAAAGTTTATTAAGGGAATTTTATACTTAGTGAAAAAATATACAGCAGATTTTGAAACAGCAACATGGAATCCTGAAGAAACGTGGGTTTGGGCTTGGGCAATTTGTGAAATAGGAAATGAAGAAAATATAAAAATTGGAAATGATATTGAATCATTTTTTGAATTTTGTAAACATGAAAAAAATCCTGAAATATATTTTCATAATTTGAAATTTGATGGAGAATTTATTATTTCTTTTCTTTTAAATAATGGATATAAACATATAAAAGATAGAAAAGAAAGAGATGAGAAAACATTTACAACATTAATAACTGATTTAGGAATGTTTTATTCAATAACTGTTTATTTTAATAAAGATAAAAATCATTCTAAAAAAGTAACATTTTATGATTCATTAAAAATAATTCCATTTTCTGTTGATAAAATTGCAAAAAGTTTTAATTTAAAGGAACAAAAATTAGAACTTGATTATTTAGAAGAACGTGAAAAAGGACATATTTTAACTGAAAAAGAACAAGAATATATAAAACATGATGTAATAATTGTGGCAAAAGCTTTAAATGTTTTATTTAAACAAAATTTAACTAAAATGACACAAGGAGCAAATGCATTATATGATTTTAAAAATATAATAGAAAAATCAAGATTTAATCATTATTTTCCACTTATTGAAAAATGGGCAGATACAGATATTAGAAAAGCATATAAGGGGGGATTTACATATTTAAATCCTGAATATGAAAATAAAATAACAGGTTCGGGTGTTGTTTTAGATGTAAATTCTTTATATCCTTATGTTATGCATGAAAAACTTCTTCCTTTTGGAGAAGGAATAATGTTTGATGGTGAATATAAATTTGATAAAATTTATCCTTTATATATTCAAAGTTTTACTTGTTCGTTTGAATTAAAAAAAGGAAAAATTCCTACTATACAATTAAAAGATAAACATTATAAATGGGAGTTTTTACCAAATGAGTATGTTAAATCGAGTCATGGAAATATAATTAATTTAGTATTAACTAATATAGATATGGATTTATTTTTTGAAAATTATGAAGTTTATGATTTAAAATTTTTAAATGGTTGGAAATTTAAAGGAATGAATGGATTATTTACTGAATATATTGATAAATGGATAGAGATTAAAAATCAAAGTACAATTTCTGGAAATTCAGGAATGAGAACATTAGCAAAATTAATGTTAAATAGTCTTTATGGAAAATTTGCTACTTCTTTAGAAACAAAATCAAAAATTCCATATCTTTCAGAAGAAGGAATAGTAAAATATGAAATTACAAAAGCAGAAGAAAAAAATGGAATATATATCCCAATGGGAGTATTTATAACAGCATATGCAAGAGAAAAAACAATTAGAACTAGTCAAGCTATAAAAGATTATTCTATTAAAAAATATGGAAAAGATCTTTATTGTTATTCTGATACAGATTCAATTCATACTTTACTACCAATTGAAGAGCTAAACCAATTTTGTGAAATTGACAAAGTAAAACTTGGAGCATGGAAGCATGAATCAAGTTTTGAAGAAGCTAAGTTTGTAAGACAGAAATGTTATGTTGAAAAGTTTAAAGGAGAATATAATATTACATGCTCAGGTCTACCTAAAAAATGTATGTATAAAAAGGAAGGAATAAATGATAAATTATTTTATAAGACATATGAATATAATGCTTCAGGAAAAGCAGAAGAAATTGAAAAAGAATTTAATTTAAAAGACTTTGAAGTTGGTTTTTCTGCAAACGGAAAACTTTCATTTAAACACGTAAAAGGTGGAGTTATTTTAGTACCTTCAGAATTTTCAATAAAAGAACAAAAATTTATTTCAAAATTTAATTATAAATGATATAATTTTTATGTAAAGGAGATGAAAAATTATGATTGAAAAATATTTTGTTCATTTATTAGAAAATTCAAATTTAAAACTATTATTAATATTTATAACCTTTGATATTGTTTTCGGAATTTTAAGAGCTATCAAGGAAAGAAAACTTAATTCAACAATTGGAATTGATGGAATGATAAGAAAGGCAGGAATGATTCTTGCAGATTGTTTTTTATTCTTAATTGATAAAATTTTGAATTTTAACTTTTTAGGATTTGTTCCTGAAGATTTTTTATCACTCATTAATTTAAAGTTTATAGGAATAGGAGATTTGTTTAATATGTTATTTATAATATTTGAAGCACTTTCAGTATTAAAAAATATGTATAAATGCAAATTACCTATTCCTAAAAAGCTTCAAAAAGCAATTGAACAATTATTAACTGAATTTACTGAAGAAGTAAAAAAGGAGGATTGCAAATGAGAACAGTAAAAGAATTTATTGAAAATGTAATAAATGAATCTTTCGATTATGATAATGTATCTCGGAATACAATGTGTTGACTTAATTAAAAAATATATAAATGAATGTTATAATATAAAAATTCCAAATGGATTTGGAAATGGTAAAGAATATTATAATTCATTTGAAAATAAAAAATTATTATATGAGAATTTTGAAAAAATAAAAAATACACCTGAATTTATTCCTAAAATAGGAGATATTTGTGTATGGAATGAAAAAAGAGGAAAAGGTGCAGGTCATGTTGCAATTTGCACAGGATATGGAAATACAAAAAATTTTGAAAGTATTGATTTAAATTGGAATGGAATCAAAAAAGTAAAACGTATAAATCATAATTATACAAATGTTTTAGGATTTTTACGTAAAAAGAAAAAATTAGAAAATGGAAATTTTGTAAAAATAGAAGTAAAATTTACTGGAGCAGTAAATAAAGAAAATGCACTTGTAGAATTAAACAAAAAACAGTTCTGGATTGGCCTTGATGAATTTATTCCTAATGTTAAATTAAATAAATATTATATATACGGACAAATAGCATTTATAAAAGAATTTACTTCAGGAATTGCATTTCATTTTTTAGAAAATAATATTAAAAGAGAATTTCAACTTGAAATAGAAAATAATAAATTAGAAAGGATAAATTAAATGGCTGAATTTTATCAAGTTCAATATGGTGATCATATATGCGAAATAGCAAAAAAATATAATACAACTTGTGAGAAAATTATTAAATTAAATGAACTTACAAATATTGATTATATAAAAGAAGGCGATATTTTAAGAGTAAGATAGGAGGAAAAAATGGCAGAAGTAACGATTGGAAATAGTCCAATTCATCAAGATAGTATTTTAACAGCAGTTTATGGTCAAACAGGTTCATCATGGCCAACATGTGGATTCCATACTGGTACTGATTTTGCAAGATATGGATATACTGAACAACCTTTACTTTATTCAGTATGTGATGGAACTGTAATTTTGAAAAGATATGAAAATGTTTTAGGAAATATTGTTTTAATTCAAGATAATACAAATGGTTTATATTGGAGATATTGTCATTTAGCAGAAGAAAGTCCATTATCAGTAGGTCAACAAGTTAATTTAGGAACATTTGTAGGACAAATGGGACAAACAGGAACTGGAGCACATGGTATACATCTTCATTTAGAATGTTCTACTTCTAGTTCATGGAGTTGTGGAAATTTTGTTAATCCTTCTACTCAGCTTGGAATTCCAAATGTTTCAGGAACAATAGTACATTATGATGGTAGTATTCCACCTGTTCCACCACCTCCTCCACCATATATAACTAGAAAAAATAATTGGAAAAATTTATTTAGAAAAAGATATACTATTATTGACTAAAAATATTATTAAATATATAATAAAGGAGAGATTAAAAATTATGACAAACGAAGATTTTAAAAAACGAATTTCAGGAATTGAAGAAAAACTAGGAAAAGAGAATGCTTCAATTATAGCTGATGAACTTGCTAATTTAATTTCTGATAATATTTCAATGAATAAAATGATAGCGGATAAAGACAATATTATAACTGAAAAAACAGAATTAAATAATAAGCTTGTAATGGCTAATTCTTCACTATTACAGCAAGTTGGCGTTCCTGATGACACTAAAAAAATAACAAAAGAAAATAAAGAAGATGACGATGAACAAAAGATTTCTTGGGAGGACTGCTTCGATAAGAAGGGGAACTTCTTGAAATAAAAATATTAAAAAAGAAAGGAATGAAAAAATATGTTACCAAAAGGTTTAAAAAATTCTTTAAACAAAATAAGACAGATATCATCTGATATATATCATCAATACGTTCCTATTTTAGAAGATGATACAGATATATCAAGTCTTGCAACACCTGTATTAACTGTTCCTGAAGTTTACAATGAATTTTGTAATGCTCTTGTAAATAGAATAGTTTATACACAAATTGAAACAAAAATGTTCAATAATCCTTTAAGAGGATTAGAAGGTGCTGTTATGCCTTTAGGATATGCTGGACAAGAAATTTATGTAAATCCAGCTAAAGGTAGACAATACAATCCAGATGATTTTGCTGGAATCCTTCAAAAATATGAAGCTGATGTAAAAGTTCAATACTTAATTAAAAACATGGATATTCAATATCCTTTAACAGTTATTAGAACAAAATTAAAAGAAGCTTTTGTATCATGGGAGGACTTAGATTCTTTCATTACTGGCCTTACAAACTCTTTATATAATGGAATGTATATTGATGAGTTTAAATGGACTAAAGCTCTTGTTTCAAGTGCTTACAAAGGAAATATGGTAAATGTAGAACAAGTTTCTTCACCTCTTACAAGTGCTGATCTTGCAAAAACATTTACAGTTAAAGCAAGAGAATTATTCTTAAATTTCCAAATGCCTTCAACTTCATATAATGCGTGGAGTAAAGTAGGTGGAAGTGGAAGACCTATAACAACATGGACAAGTCCTGAAGATATTGTTATCTTAATAAGAAATGATGTAAGGGCGTATATGGACGTCGAAATTTTAGCGAACGCTTTTCAAATAGATCGCACCGTCTTATTAGGAAATATTTATCCAGTAGATAATTTTGATGTATATGATGATGAAGGAACAAAGATATTTGATGGTTCTAATATCTTTGGAATGATTGCAGATAGAAGTTGGTTTAAAATTAAACCTGTTGATCAATTCATGGAGAATGGATACAACGCTAATAACAGAGCAATGCAATATTTCTTAAATAATATTAAAATGTATGAATTCTCATTATTTGCAAATGCTGTAGTATTTGCTACAACAGAAGCAACAGTTAATCCAACTGCATTTAAATTTTTAGTAAATGGAGAAGAAAAAACTTCATTAACAGTTACAGAAGCAACAGATGTTGAAGTTGTAACAGTTCCATATTCAGCAAATGCTTCTATTACTTATGCTTCTTCTGCAACAGAAAAAGCAACAGTTGCTAAAAAGGATTCACAAAATAAAGTTATAACAATTACTCCAGTAGCTGATGGAAACACTAACATTACAGCTACCGTAGGAAGTGTAACAGGAACTTTAGCAGTTACTGTAGATGTATAACTCTTTTCATATTTATATACTCCTATCATAGGAAGGAAGATTGATTTCTTCCTTCCTTTTTAAATAATATAGAAAGGAAATTTTAAATTATGGTTATAGCTCCAAATAATGAAATTATATTATTAGAAGTTCCAATTGAAATAGATAATAAAAATCAATTAACTTTTTCAAATAGTAATACACAATTTAATTATTTTAGAAATATTTCAGTTAAAAAACAATATGATAAAGTTACTTATATTAGAAAAGATGGATATGTTGTTATAAATGATTGCTTTGATAATTTAATTAAATATAATTATTGTATGTATCAGAATGAAAACTTTTCAAATAAGTGGTATTATGCATTTATTATAAAGGTAGAATGGTTATCTCCTAATTCTACTAAAGTATATATTAAAACTGATGTGTGGCAAACATATCAATTTGATATAACATGGCTTAAATCTTTTGTTGATAGAGAAATGATAAATGTAGCTTCAGATATTCCTGGAACTAATTTAATAAATGAAGGATTAGAAACAGGAGAATATATTGAAAATACCTCTACTTCAATAAATGGACTTGGAATTTGTTATGTTATAGCTTTTGGAAGAGATCCAACTGAAGTATCAGGATCAGGTGCTTCTACTTCTTTATATAATGGTTGTTTTGTAAATCGGAATTGCTTCAGGATTATGGTATTATATTGGAAATATGAATAAAGTATTAGATATGTTAAAAATAATAAATACAGCAGGATTTGGAGATGATGTTAAAGCAGTTTATTCAATTCCTACAGTTGCAATTTTAGGTTGGGATAGTTCATATACAATTGAAGAACTAGATGATAGATATCAAGTATGGGGATTCTGGGTTAATAATCAATTTTATGGAGATGGAAGAGATTTCACATTAAATTCTACCCCAACTTCTTTAGATGGATATACTCCTCGAAATCGGTAAATTAAAACAATATCCATATTGTTATTTAGGATTTACTCCAACAAATGGCCAACAATCAATATTTAGATATGAAGATTTTAATAATGGAACTCCATCTTTTAAATTAATATCAGAAATAAATCCTAATCCTTCAGTTTATTTTATTCCAAAAAATTATAAAGGTTCTACAGGTATAAATATTTCAGAATCTGTTATCACAAATGGTTATCCTTCAATAGCTTATAAAACAGACTTTTTTTCAAATTGGATTGCACAAAATTCATCAATTGTAAATTTTAATAAAGATAGAATGGTTACTGATTATTATATGGGAGTTACAAAAGGCGGTATTAATTTAATGAGTAATGCAATTGGTACTGCTATAGGGTTAGCTACAGAAAATAATATTGGCGGTAATATGATAGGACAAGGTGTAAATTATCTTTTTGATGCGTGGGCAAATAAAGAGAAAACTCAAATGGGTATTGAAGAACAGATGTTACAGGTAGAAAAACAAACAATGCTTCCTAATAAAGGAGCAGTTGGAGGTTCAAATGCAACATTACTTGGTTATGATTATATGAATTCAGATGTATTTACTAGATATTCTATAAAAAGACAATTTGCTGAACGTCTAGATTTATATTTTGATATGTATGGATATAAAACATCAACATTAAAAATTCCTAATCTTAATAATAGGCCAAATTGGAATTTTGTTAAAACTATCGGTTGTAATATTTTACAAAAAGATGGATATTCTGTTCCTCAAGAAGATTTGCAAGAAATTAAATCTTTATTTGATAATGGTGTTACTCTTTGGCACAATCCTTCAACATTTTTAGATTATTCACAAAATAATAGAACTTCATAGACTATTTTTATTATTTAATATATAATAAATGTAGATTTTAAAGAAAGGAGAAATTAAAAAATGGCTAAGAATAGGAAACCTGTTTTAAAAACTGCAAACTCTCAGTTTATTGAAAATAACGTTTTAAATGATGTTACTTTTGATTTTTATTTAAGATGTTTTAAAAAACTTTGTCTTAGTATGTTTGAATGGGTGAACCTTCCAAAAGGAATGGATTCAAGATTTTTAGAAGAAGTTTTATATTATAATGGAATAGCTACTCTGTTATATGATGAAACTTTAGGATTTATTAATACTGCTTCTACTCCTTCTGGTAACCTAAATATATATGGTTTGCCTACTTCAATTAATTGCTTCAGTTATGGTTTTTCATCTATTAGAAATCTTTATACTGGCCTTGCTAATGAAACTGCTAAAAAGAATGATTGTATTTTAGTTCTTAATTGTCAGGATAAAGAATCAACTTTTTGTAGTATGGAAATTTTTGCTTATCGTATGTATAAGGCTGAACGTTCTTCAGATATCAATATTAATAGTACAAAGTCACCAATTGTCATAATGGCAAGTGATAAAACAAAACTTTCTATGGTTAATGCTTACGCTCAATATGATGGAAATCAACCTGTTATTGTAGGTAAAAAAGGACAATTTGATTTAAATGATATTACTTCAATTGATACAAGAGCTGAATTTATTGCAGATAAACTACAGGATTATAAAAAAGAAATATGGAATGAACTTCTTACTTTTCTTGGTATTAATAACTTAAATGAAAAGAAAGAACGTATGGTTACAGATGAAACAAATCAAAATAATGAAGTAATTAACTTAAATCTTCAAAGTTTTCTAATTCCTAGAAAAGAAGCTTGTAGACAATTTAATGAACTGTTTAAACCTAAAGATGAATTATCGGTTCGTGTACGTTCAGATTTACAAAATACTATTAAGAAAATGGAATCTATTGTTACAGATTATAATCCACCAATTCAGGAAGAAGGTGAATTAAAATGATAACTGAAAATTATACAATGACTCTTTATGAAATTATTAATAACTTCTTTACTCGTGAAGAAGTAGAAGGTTGGTTTAAAGATTATGAACTTTCAGATTTTTTAACAGAAGAACAAATTGATACTATTGAAGAAGCTGGAATATGGAATAAAGATAATCTAGCTACAAAAATTGTAGATCATTACTTAATGCAACAAATAGGTTTTGAAACAATGGCTCTTTTTAGACATTATGCAAAAATTACTATGAAAGAAATTATGGAATCAAAACTACCAGTCATTTATTCAATTGCTATTAAATATGATCCTTTAGTCAATGTTGATTATATTGAAACAATGGAAAGAACTATTGATTCTGAAGGAAATTCTTCAGGATTAAATGTTGGTTCTGATACTCCTCAAGGACAAATTTCAAAACAAGCTATTCTACAAGGTGAATATGCAACAGGAACTTCAGCTTCTGAAGGTGAAGCAACAAATAACTCTGAAGAAAATTATACTAAAAGAATAAAAGGAAATTCAGGTGTTTCTGCTACTGCTCAAAAAATGATTGAACAATATAGAAATAATATAAGAGCTATTGATTATGAAGTTATTCAAGAACTTGAAAATCTTTTTATGATTATATTTTAAAGAAAGGATAAAAATATTATGGAAAATCAAATTACTCCTAATCCTCAAGTACCTACTCAAATTATTGCTAAATTAAAGTTTCCAAAAGTAATTAATAATTTAGGAATTATTCCTACTTCTTATAAGGATTCTATGAATTATTATGAATGCTTAGCGTGGCTTTGTAAATATCTTGAAGAAACAGTTATTCCTACTGTAAATCAAACAGGTTCAGCAGTTCAGGAACTTCAAGGTTTATATATAGAATTAAAAGATTATGTTACTCATTATTTTGATAATTTAGATGTTCAACAAGAAATAAATCAAAAATTAGATGATATGGCCGAACAAGGAACCCTTCAAGAAGTTATTTCTTCTTATTTAAATACAAAAGCAATTATTTGTTTCGATACTGTATCAGATTTGTCTCAAGCTGAAAATTTAATAAATGGAAGTTTTGCAAAAACTTTAGGTTTTTATTCTATTAATGATCTTGGTGGTGCTATTTATAAAATTAGAAATTTAACTATAGATGATACTATTGATAATATGACTTTAATAGAACTTGAAAATCTACCTACTTTAGTCGCTGAATTAATAAAAACAGATACTATGAATGTTTGTCAATTTGGTGTTGAAAATAATGTAGAATCTACATTAAATTTTCAAACTGCTTTGAATTTTATGGAAGGTAATAAAATTATTATTCCTGATATTACTTTAATTTTAAATAATACAATAACTTTGCCTGATACAATTGATATTGAATGTTTCGGAAAAATTCAATATTCAGCTGATATTACTTATTTATTTCAAAATCTAAGTAGTGATTGTAATATTAAACTTACTGGCCTAGATATTGAAAAAATGGATAATTCTTTTGAAAATTTAAACAGATTTATTTATATTGCTTATGGAAGTTTAATTGTAGAAAATTCAAAATTTAAAAATTGTGGTACTGCTGTTCATTGTGAAGGTAAAAAACTTATTGCTAATAATATAACGATAAATAATGCATATGGAACTGTTCCTCAATATGGTTATGGTCTTAATACTTCTGCTATTGAAAATGTTATAGAAAATGTTTTTGTAAAAAATGATAGTAGTTTGCAAGGTCGTCATGTTATTTATTTAAATGGTACTCAAATGTATAAAACAACTATCTCAAATGTAAATGTTGAGAATTGGTATCATAATCCTTTTGCTATTCATGTTCATGGCTCTAGTGCACCAGATATTATAATTGAAAATTGTAAATTTATAAACTGCTTAAAAGCTCCTACAGGTAGTGAAATAGCAGGTATTATATATGTGCATGCTGAAGATAATACAAGACTATTTGTTAATAATTGCGTGGCAAGAAATATTATATTCAGATTTTTGACTTCAATGTCATCAAATACAAAAGTTAGAATTTCTAATTGTTATTTGAGACATGATTTATCAGACACGAGTGTAAATACAGACAACTGCTCTATTTATTTAAGATATAGTAATCATCATGAAATATATAATTTATATATAGATAATACAAACGATACAAATTTTAAATGGGGTATTTTTGTTAGAAATATTTCACAATGTTTTATCGATAATATAATTATGAGAGGAAATAATGCTAATTATCTTGTTTACTCTCAAGATGCTCATGTTTATTTGGGTAAATATTATACTACTATAGATAATGTTACTTATGGAAATGTTTCTCCATATCCTACATTTATATCTTAATATTTAAAGAAAGGAGTTTATTGTTATGAATAATCAAAATCCTTCAATTCCTGAACAAAATATTACGAAAATTAAATCACCAAAATGCTTTATGAATTTAGGTACAATTCCTACTTCTTATAAAGATTCTATGAATTATTATCAAACTGTTGCATGGCTTTGTAAATATTTACAAAATGATGTTATTCCTGCTTTTAATAATGTTATTGAAAATGTTAATGAATTACAGGATTTTCTTCAGGATTTTTCAGTTGATATTGAACAGGAACTTGAACAAATTACTAATTCTATTCCTACTAAATTAAGTCAGTTAGAAAATGATACTAATTTCATTAATAAAGATGTTAATGATCTTACTAATTATTATGATAAATCTTATATTAATAACTTAATTGGAGATATAGCCACTCTATTAGATACAATAAATGGGGAGGTGATTTAGTATGGGAACAATAGCTGAAAAAGGAGAATATCTAAATAATACTAAATTACTTCTAAAACAAAAGATAAATAACCTAGGTGGAGATATAGATAATAATACTACATTTAGGCAATATTCAGAAGAATTACAAGATATATATGATAATCTTCCTAAAGCTACAGGAGAAGGTACAGAAGTTAGTTTAAATACTGTAAAAGGTAGAATGCTTATTACTGAAAAAGGAAATACTATACAAGATGGAACACCAACACCAGATAATGAAATTCCTATTAAAGTTGTTACTGGTGAAAATACAGTTATAGTTGGTGGAATAAATAAATATAGTAGTGAAATTGAACAAGGTGGTTTTTTTTCAACGGGTTTAAATGCTGAGTCTAATAATAGGATACGCAGTAAAGATTATATTGAAGTTAAACCAAATACTACATATACTATAAGTGCTAATACAATAACCTCAAATACTTTACAAGTAAGCATAAGCGAATACACACAAAACGATTATACAACTCCAAGAATTAATTCTACAGCATGGACAACTTTGCCTTATACTTTTACAACACAATCTAATACTAAATATATTCGTAATTTGTTTAAGTTTAGTAATGAAAATAATTTAGTGCCAAGTGATGTGAATTTAGTGCAACTTCAAACTGGCTCAACAGCTACCCCATACGAACCTTATATATCTCCTTTATCTAAACAACTTGATTTAGGTAGTATAGAACTATGTAAAATAGGTAACTATCAAGATTATATTTATAAAAGTAATGATAAGTGGTATAAGAAAGAGTATATAGGAAAACACATAAACAACGGAACACAGGGTACTTTCTCAAAACCTAGTACAAATAGATTTAATATTGACGATGCAATAAATGACTACCTAAAAGCAGCAAATATAATTTTATATATGAGTAATGAGTATAAGTGTTATATCGAAACAGGCGACAATGCAAGTTTTAATACATTAGTGGCAAACGAAAATTATGGTTTAAATTTATCAAATGGAAATACGAGTTTTGTAATTAGAATAAAAGACACAAATTATGATAATGTAGACAATTATAAGACATGGTTAAGCACACATAATTTGGTTTTCTATTATGTACTAGCAACATCACAAGATATAGAAATAACAAACCAAACTCTAATATCTCAATTAAATGCTATAGATAATCTTATGAGTAATAATGGTACTACTATTATTTCTTCTGAGTGTGAAGAAGGTAATTCATTAATGATTTTAGATGTGAGTGCTTTGAAGGGTGCGTAAAGATTTTTTCTCACCTCTTAAATGTTCCACGTGAAACTTTGTAACATAATTGTAACATAATTGTAATAGAATTGTTATTGACAAACGGTGTTGTAAGTGCTCCCCAGCTTTGCTCTAAGATTAGAGCATTGCTTGGGGAATTTTTTGCGTTATATGCGTTGCAAGTATTT
>Ga0247610_10003627_pt1 | contig 16826 bp, 24 predicted proteins | sample 174DNAGHGhighgp2_FD_193483 | JGI IMG/M metagenome (GOLD analysis project Ga0247610, IMG submission 193483) | Sheep rumen microbial communities from Palmerston North, Manawatu-Wanganui, New Zealand - 1742 DNA GHGhigh gp2 | ecosystem: Host-associated > Mammals > Digestive system > Stomach > Rumen... | reverse complement strand
TACTATACTGAGTACCATCTAAGAGACACTTAATTGTGCACGTAGTATTACCAGCAGCCTTAGTAAATGTAGTAGCAATAGTGAAGTTCAATCCATTCTTAGTATAAGTCTTAGTTGTATTAGCAGGGGATGCATTAAGCGCAGTTTCAAGAGCACTAATCTGATTAGTAGAGCTAGTAGAGCAAGCAGTAAGATTAGTAGAAAGAGTACCTATAGCAACTGCTTGAGTAGCACTACTATACTTAGTACCATCAAGGTTACATTGAATAGTACAAGTAGTATTACCAGCAGCCTTAGTAAATGTAGTAGCAACTGTATAATTCAGACTATTCTTAGTATAAGTCTTAGATGTATTAGCAGGAGATGCATTAAGTGCAGTCTTTAGATTAGTAAGTGAATTAGTACCTGCAGTTCCAAGTGTAGTAAGATTAGCACCAGGATCAGTAGCACCAATAGCCTGAGTACCTGTACCATATTGTGTACCATCACATGTTACAGTCCATGTTGCAGTAGCATTACCTGCTGTCTTAGTGAATGTTTTAGCTACTGTATAATTAAAACCATTCTTAGTATATGTCTCAGAACTATTAGCAGGGGTTTTACCATTTAATATTGTTTCAAGAGCACTAATCTGATTAGTAGAGCTAGTAGAGCAAGCAGTAAGATTATTAGCAAGAGTAGCTATAGCAACTGTCTGTGTAGCACTACTATACTTAGTACCATCAAGGTTACATTGAATAGTACAAGTAGTATTACCAGCAGCCTTAGCAAATGTAGTAGCAATAGTGAAGTTCAATCCATTCTTAGTATAAGTCTTAGATGTATTAGCAGGAGATGCATTAAGTGCAGTCTTTAGATTAGTAAGTGAAGTACCAGCAGCATTAGTTAAAGCGGTAAGATTATCACCAGGCTTAGAAGCACCAATAGCCTGAGTACCTGTACCATATTGTGTACCATCACATGTTACAGTCCATGTTGCAGTAGCATTACCTGCTGCCTTAGTGAATGTTTTAGCTACTGTATAATTAAAACCATTCTTAGTATATGTCTCAGAACTATTAGCCGGTGCATTCTTAAGAATATTCTCAAGAGCAGTAATCTGATTCGTAGAGCTAGTAGAGCAAGCAGTTAAATTAGTTGCATTAGCAGCCGTAACAGCCTGTGTAGCACTACTATACTGAGTACCATCTAAGAGACACTTAATTGTGCACGTAGTATTACCAGCAGCCTTAGTAAATGTAGTAGCAATAGTGAAGTTCAATCCATTCTTAGTATAAGTCTTAGTTGTATTAGCAGGAGATTTATCACAAGCAGTCTTCATAGCAGTAATTCTATTGCTCTGCTCAGATGCTAAACCGGTATTAGCGAGTGCCTGAGTAGTATAAGTAAGGGTTGAGTTAGTACCAAAAGCACCACCATCAACCAAAGACTTAACTACAACCTGGTTCTTAGTAGATCCCTTGCTGTACTGGACAGACAGAGTATAAGTAAATCCATTCTTAGTATAGTTCTCACTATGATTTGCAGGCAACACAAGGTCAGGAATATCAAGCATAGCCTGGCAAGCAGCAATTTCAGTATTAGCAGCCGCAGTAAGCAGCGTCTTATACTGAGTATAGTTGTCTGCCGTAAGAGTAAACGTCTTGGAAGAGAACTGATTAGCAGTATTCTGCGCTTCAGTAGTTCCCCACGTCGTAACATAGTTAACTACGTTACCAGTGGTACTTGACGTAGAATTACTCTTCTTAGTAATAGTTACTTTGATATACCAAGTCTTACTAGTTGACCATGTAGTATTAGTATAAGTCTTAGTAACACTAGGTAATAAAGTTCCCACATGTCTAGTAAGGTTAGATACTAGAATTAATTTATTAGCGGTTGTTGCATTAGTACCATTAATCAATCCAGTGGCACAATTAGTTACATAAGTTTTCCATCCATTAATACTATTAGCATATGTAGTATAACCAGTAGGAATATGGGTTATAGAAGTTCCATTTGTAGACTGAACAAGCCATGGTTGCATACCATAAGGATACTTAGTATATAAAGTATTCTTTGATATCATAGTAGATACATCATCATATGTTAATAATATAGATCCTTCTCCCGTATCAGTATTTTCATATGTCCAATACCATGAGGCTTTAAAATTATTCCAATATTTATACACATAATCCCACTGTGGTCTAGAACAATAATCAGTTAATGTAGTACTAGTAGTAATAGTAGACGGAATTATATAAATAGCATTACCTCTAGTTAAAACTACTTGTTTAATAAAAGCGTTAGTACTTTTATCTCTATACCAACGAAACGTTGTGGAAGTTAATATTTTCCAAGTTATATCATTTTTAGTAACATTAGCAATGCCAAAATTAGTGTATGATACAGTAGATGGTAATGTAGTACTACCGGTAGGAAAAGTAGTAATATATCCATCCTTTAATACTTCAGGAGCATAGTTTATTTTATAAGAATTATCTGACGAACTTAAAAGTTTTTCATTCCATGCCATAGTATATTCACTCTCCTTATAGATAGTATAAAGTATACAACTACAAAGGTTATATACTTTAGTCTATTTATAAGAAAGGTTAGGTGTTAATATATGGCAACTTATAGTTCTACAGATAATCCTTTTGGAGTTAATTCTAGTAGAGATAGTGTAATACGTTATACAGATGATAGTGGAACTACACTATATGTAAAAAATACATCAAATGTACCATCTGGTAAAGGTTATGCATTTACTTACTATAATACAGGGTATCCTACATATATAACAGATAATATTGAGAGTAGTAGTGAATTAGATAAAATGATTAATTCATTTACTCAGTATAATGTAACAAAGACTGGTAAGAATGATATAAATCTTAAAATAGGATTTCGTCAAAGATATTATAAATCTAAAAATGGCGGTTCTATGCAACTACAATTTCAAGATACTACTGTACTTTTTGTTATAGTAAATGATTCAAATATATGTAATTGTGGTGGTCACTTCGTTGTTGATTCATTTATACGGTATCTTGTTACTCCAAATAAAATCCCTAATTTTAGTACTTATTTTCCCGTATATTATTCCTATGTGACCAATGCAAATACATCATTAGACGAATGTTATGATAACACTACTACAAATTATAATTGTAATATAACTAGTTATTATGGTAGAGATATTACATCTACTAATGATTATAAAACTTTTCATAAAACTATGATAGATAAAATTAATAGTGTATTTACTTATGCTAATATTGAATCTTTTATTATGTATAACTCGTATAAAAACGGTGCAGGTCCTACTTTTAGAGATGCATTTAGATTCTCAATAGCTAAATATATAGCATATATGAAATTACCAAATACTAAGACCTATAAAAATTCTACTTGGTCAACATCTAAGACTTGGTATATTAAAGTAACATTTTCCACGAATAAAACATCTAATACTTATAATGGTAGTAACGTAGTTAACTATGAGACTATGATACAAAAACATAAGATCCTATATAAAGGTATTACTAAAGAGTTTATAATATCAGTACCTATAGGTACTGACTATTTATTAATATTAGAATAGATATAATAGTATTCTTATTTTTATCGTAACATAGAAGTCTCATAGTTAACTACGTTACTAGTATTAGAATCTACATTATAGGTCTTACATTTAAAAGTAACTTTAATGTACCATGTCTTCTTAGTACTCCATGTAGAATTAGTATAAGTTTTAGTACTATTATCTTGATAGTAAGTTATATATCTTGTCAGCATTCCAACAAGAATATTAATCGGAGTTTTATTGTTTGAGTGATTAATTACTTTTTTAGTCAAAACACCATTTAAGATATTAGTTTTTACCCATTGGATAAATTGGTTATGCATTTTATACTTATATGCTAGATGTTCTTCACTCATAGATAACATTTTGGAGATCAATAAATTATAGTTATTATCTTCATCTTTAGTAGCGTTCGTTAAAAGTACAGTACTATTTACAAGATAGTCATATGCATTACTAGTAGAGAAATATCCACTATTAGTATTATTACCTATAAAAGTAGATGGAAGGGTACCATCATCAATAAGATCCTTAATCATGGTTGTATTTATTATTGAATAATAATAATCAATACTATTTTTAACAATATTAATCATAACTGCATTAGAATGTGTTCTAATACTAAAATGATCAGGTTCTGTATGTATTCTAGACATAGTAGATAGTCTTATAGGATATTCACCTATATTGAAATCAATATAAGTATTACTCTTATTAGCCATTACTGTTGATCCATATGGATCAGTTGCAAGATTAACTATTTTTCCAGGAAAGCCTTCTATCATATTATACGTTTTATCATAAGTATAATTACCCGTTTTCATAAAATTTAACATTTCATTTGTATCATCAGTATATACTTGATTAGATCCTTTATAAAGAAAATATCTATGAGATTCAAAATTAAATATTTGTGCCATTAAATACCCCTTCTTTCTAAAAGTTATAATTATGATAAAGCATCTAAGATTATATAAACTTAGGTACTTTAATATAATTATAAATATTTAAGTGAGGTGTTATATAATGGCTACTATTATACATACTGATAGAGTAACAGAAGGATATATACGTACTTCAATTTATGGTTTTCCAAAATCATTACCTACTAACTCAATGAATATCACACAATTAGAAGCACTTCAATCAAGTAAATATGAAATAACTAAAAATCTTGGAGATTTACAATTAGTACAAACATATGTATCAATGGTTGGAAATAATGAAAACTTATACGGAATATATAGATCTGCAAGGTTATTTACTGTATGCCCTATATATTTTACTATTAAGCATTCTACTATGTATAATGATGGTAATGCAGCACATTGGACAGAACCATTATCTGCTATGATGCCTTTATTCGTAGATGAAGGATTTTATCAGGTAAGTACTCTTGATAGCTATCCAGATGCTTGGTTAGATGATGATACTAGTAATTCATACATCATAAATTACTATCAATCAAATAGAAATCCAAAATGGCTTGATACGAGAGATACAAGTCTAGCAGTACATACTTCTAGAATGAAAACAATGCTTAATGATTTAATGACTTTTTTTGTTAATTATCAAAACGACTTTAAAGGAAATATGTATAGAGAAATGCCATATCTTCTTGTAAATTACTTATTACAAGAATTACTACCACATACAACTAAAACATATACTAATAGTACTTGGAGTGCTAAAAAGACATGGTATATTAAGGTGACATTTACTAAAAAATCAACATCTAATAATCATAGCAACCCAAGTAACGTAGTTAACTATGTTACTATGATACAAAATATATTAAAATTATAATAGTACGTAGCCCTATGGCTACGTGGGTTTATTTTGTTTTTTATATTTATTATTACAAGTATATAATCTCATATAATGAAACTGAGATAGATAAAAAACTTAGAAAGAGGGTGAATATATTGAGTTATTATGTAAAGATAGATAAATATCATGGATATACTACTTTATATCATGGTATTAATACAGCATATCTTAGTTTAGCTTGTGCTAAAAATGGATTCAAAACAATCAAGAAGGCAAGAAATTATATGAAAAGACTTAAGAAAAAGTCTGATGAATATGATGAGATCACTATAGTATCTAAAGAGGAGTGAATAAGGTAGATAATATATCATATATTAATTCAAAGATTCCTTCATACTTAGAAGGAAAACCTAGAGTAATCATATCTGAAGAATCTTGTAAGAATATGAAAGGAAGATGAGTAATGAATGTTAAGGAATTCATTAGTATGATTAAAGATGATCGTAAAAAAGATGTTACTATTTATATCAATGAAAATAATAAGAATCTTGGAACGATCCCTCCTGGATATTTCACTCATACTGAAGAGCTAGAAAAGATTATGAGTAAAATAGGAAATCTTGAAGTAGAATCTTTCTTCATAGGTGTAGAGAATCCTGCTAAAGCATTCTGCTTTTCAGATCTCTATATTAGTTTGACGGTAACTGATAAAGTATCTAGATCTATAGATAGTGTAAGTAATGAGTATTTGTTAGAATCCTTAAAGGAGTTACATAAGAAGGTAGATAAGTTACCATCATGCAAGGATATAAGGGATATAAAGACTGACCATGATAATGATTGGTCAATGGTATAAAGAAAGGATGGGGTAAAAATGTTCATTTACACTAATAAGGATGAGGTAATTAATTCGGAGTATGTGGAGTATTTCCTTAGTACTTATGATGAAAATGTCAATAAGTATAATGTAATAGCAGTACTAGCCGGTGGAACCTATACTACTGCTGGAGAATACGAAACGAAAGAAGAAGCTACTAAAGTATTACACAAGCTCTATAACAATCTTGGAGATAAGTGTGTTCTTAGATACAATATGAATACTGAAGAGATTTATACGAAGTAAGGTAATACATAATGAAAGAATATAGAATATGGTTAGGACAAGTCTGTATGAATGGTATGGAAGATGATTCTACACTTCCTAGATTCATAGGAAGCTATGAAGCAGAATCTTTTGAAGATGCTTGTAAAATGGCAGTAGATGAAGGAAAGATTAAGATAAAATCTTTAGATCATCCTACAGATGACTTCACTATCAGACTATATATGATTTCGAAAGAGATAGATTCAGTTAAAATTATAAGGAGTGATATATAATGAAAATTTTAGATTTTGCCAGAGTTTCGATGATGACACAGTTTATGATACTTGGAATAGATCATATCTTTACAATAGGCTTTGAATCAGATGGTAAGTGGTTAAGTAAAAGAGGATTCTTTAAAAATGATATAGAGATAGCAAAGCAGCTTATTGTTACTTATGAAGATACTACTGGAGGTAGTCATCCCTTAGTAATTTTAGAGTTAAATCATTTTCCAGAAGATTACTATGAGGATGATGATACAGATGATCTGATGAAAACAGATACTTATATCTTAGATCAACTAGAAAAGCGCATCAAGAATATGAAGCAACTAATTAGATATAATCAAATACTTAAAGAAGATAAGAAGAATATGAAGCAACTGGTTAAATATAATCAATCATATAAAAAAGATAAGAAGAATGAGAATACAGGAGTTGATGATATGATTAAGAGAATCAGAGATATTGATGAAATGACTAATAGTGTTGTTTATGATATCACTAATGATAATAGATTGATGAATCTCTTATTTGATTCATGGGAAGATATAAAATCTAGAAGGAGAGAAGATGAACAGTATTCGGTGATGTTGGTTTGCTTAAGAGATATAGTTTCTCGTTTAGTAGATGGAAGATATGGGTATAAGCTTGTTAAAGTTGATGAGGATGAATAGATAATGTTACTTAAAGAACTAAAGGATTTTCAGATATATAATTATGCCGATGATCTTTATCTTAACAATATCAAATTGATTGCTAAAGATTGGAATCAATATGATGATTATGAAGTCGAAGATCTTGTAGCATATACTGATGATGGAGATAGTCTTGTAATTAGTGTATATTTAAAGGCAAGGAGTGATAGATAGTGACAGTAAAAGAGTTTGTAAATCTCTTTACATGTAAGGAAGATGATAATGGAATTATAGTATTGTATTTTGAAGAATGGTCATATGGGTTATTGCTTAAAGGAGAACTTCCTAGGTTCTCGATTACTAAGGATAGTAAAGATCTCATTAAAGAATATGGAGAAAGAGAAATTCTAGCACTAGGAATAAGATTGTGTACAGATGCAGATATTCCTGCTTTGCTGGTTACTGTATCTGGTAGTATGAATGTTGATAATAAGGAGGAGTGATAGATAATGAAGTTTAAAGAGTTAGAAGCAATTAATATTATTCCCTCTGCGGATGTAGTAGAAATAGCAAAAATATATAGTAGTAACTATAAAATTGAACAATCTTATACTATAGATAGGAAAGGTGAAACATATAAAAAGCTACTAGAGAAGTATGGTGAATATGAGATACTAGATACTGATATCTACAATGATTATGATCATCTGAACTATCTATGGATAGCATTAGACCTTAATAACGAGAAAGGTGATAACAATGACTGTTAAAGAACTATTAAACATTACACATGAAAATACATACGTATATGTATACAAAGATACTGAAAGTAATAATATTATTGATCGTGGATTTGTACGTTCGCTTCTTAACGATCTTGAATATGGTGACAATAGTTATTTAAATAAAGAAATAGAAAATGTTTCCGGTGTGAAAGATAGTTGTTGTAGATGTATAAGCATAGCATTAAAGTCTGATACTGATGATGAATTAGATTTAGATGGTAAAGTATTGCGTCTTGAAGAAAATGTTAAACGTCTTAAGAGTATGGTAGAGTATTTGAAAAAGAAAGGTGATACTAAAATGACTGTTAATGAGTTCATGAAAAATACTAATATTAAAGGTATTTATAAAATACTTGTGGATGATGGAACTAGGACAGTATTCGAGCACGCTTATTATGATGATATAAAAGAACATGCATGTCCATGTGGTAATAGTGTGATCAATAGTATTGAGATTGATTCTTGTACCATCCCATGTAATGGTGAGGTATCTGTGTTTGTTACTCTTAATATTGACCCAAAGGAGTGAATAATATAATGACTGTAGAAGAGTTCATAAAAAATACTACTATTAATGATATTTATAAAATAATGGTAGATGATGGAACTAAGACAGTATTTGAGTACGATTGTAATGATGATATGGAAGAACATATACCATGTGGTGATAGTGTAATCAAGAGTATTAAGATTGTTCCTTTTATTGTTTATGATAAAACTCATACATCATTATTTGTTACTCTTAACATTGACCCAAAGGAGACGAGTGATATGCCAAATCTTGACCATCAAAAGTTTATTGATCTTATTGGAAAATCAACATATGATTTATTAAAAGCTGCTGGTATGATGAATAAAGCAAATTCAGCAGGAGACTTTGTCGAGTTCTTATATAAGAATGGATACAAGATTGTTAAAGATGATAAGGAGAAGTGAATAGATATATGACTATAGAAGAGTATTTCAACAAGCTGAAGATAGATGGTGGATATAGTATTCTTGTAGAAGATGATATTACTAATGAACTATTCTTCTATAACAATGGAAGAGATCTTAATAGATCATTAGAGATTGACTCTAAATATAAGAACAGAGAGATCAAGATGATTAATCTTGATAGCTGTGTAGACCATGAGAAGTCTCATATAACAATCCGAGTATATATTTAATATGATAAGGAGAAGTGAGATATATGACTATTAAAGATGTACTAGAGGTAATGAAAGTAACGAATCCTGAGATGAGAGTAAATATTTTTGATGATTCTTATCCGAAAGGAGTTAGAATAGGTGATGTATCTAAAGAGCTTTTAACCAAGGTAGATTCAGATATGCTGAATAGAGAAGTAGGAAAGATTGAAATGGAGCATTGTAACTATAATAGTTGTAGTTGTATGATACTTCATGCTAAGGAGACGAGTGATATGCCAATACATCACGACCATCAAGAGTTTATTGATCTTGTTGGTGAATTAGCATATACTTTGTTTAAAGCTGCCGGTATGATGGATAAGACAGATTCAGTAGAAGAGTTTGTCAAGTTCTTGTATAGGAATGGATACAAGATTGTCAAAGATAATAAGGAGAAGTGATAAAAATGTTACTTAAAGAACTAGTCAAGTTACAATACAAGGATGATATGATAAGGATTTTTGATATTGATACTGATAGATACACAGTGTCAAAAATCCTTGATATACGTAAAGATGAGCATATATTGAATAAAAAAGTAACTCGTATTGAGGTACAGATCTTTAATAGTAAGACTATGTTAGTAGCATATGTCAAGGAGGATAATAATGAAAAAGATGAATTGGATAAAACATTAGAAGAGGTTTCAAGATCGTATGATAAATGGTATTCAGCCAATCATATCAAAAGGTATGATTTTGTAAAGGCTATCAGTGCATTAGCATCTAATGCAGATAAGATGGATAAAGACAGAGATAATATGAGTATTCAGGATAGAAATGAGATCAATCAGAATGTAATGTGGATAGTTGATTTCTTGAGCAACTACTTTGTGTTAAAAGATGAGTTAAAAGATAATGTGCCACCTATAGAAAAAGTTGATAAAGATCGTGCCATTTTAGCTCTTATGAAATTACTCAGTAAGTATTAAGCTATTTTATATAGAGTACCTATCTAGGTACTCTATGTTTACTTTTACTCATGGGATCAACACCTAAATAAATGCATTGATTATGCAAAATTAGCTAATTTTACATAAACAAGGAGTGAGTCAAACATGGCTAAAGTGGTTAATATCAGTATTGATAGCCTTAAAGATGCTTTTCAAGATATCAAGTCGAAAGAAGATACGAAAGGTGTCCATTCATACACCAATGTAGTTTATAATGATGGCAATATTACAGTTAGTATTGAGGCTAAGGCTAATATCACTACTGAGGAAGTAGTCGATGAAGAGAAGACTGCTGAAGAGCAAGCTAAGATGGATCAGCGTAAAGCTGAATATGAAGCTAGACTAGCTGAAGAGAAAGCTACTGCTGAGGCTGAAGGCCTAACTGTGGAAGAGTATAGACAGAAGAAGCAACAGGAAGCTATTGATGCTGACTATGCTCGTAGGGCTGAAGCTGAAGGTATCACGGTAGATGAATTGAAAGCTAAAGAGAAGGCTGAAGAGGAAGCTAAGGAAGCTGAACAACAGCAGCAGATGGAAGACTATATTGCTAATCAGTTAGTTGAACGTGGTATTACTCGTGAAGAGTATGATGCTGAAATCGCTGAGAAGAAGGCAGAGAGAGAAAGGAAGTCTGCTGAGTGGAACGCTAAGTGGAGAGCAGAAGAGTGTGAGAAGTATAACTGTTCTGATGAAGATCTAGATAGGGTGATGGAAGAGTATAACCAAGCACATATGTGGGATGCAAATCCTGTTATGAAGAATATTCTTGTATCTAAGGATAGTATCCTTCCTCACATCGTTATCCAGAGTGAGGATGTTATGTTTGGTGGATTCATTACTACTGAGATTGGTGATGTAGATAGCCTCAAGACTACTATTGGTACTGAGGATGAATATATCGCTAAGGCTCGTGGCTACTTCGCATCTGAGAAGTTTGCTACTGATGTAGCTAACTTCAATCAAGAGAATGATACTGAGCTTGAGATCGTTCTTGCTTAATATATGGAGGATACCTTTATGGTATCCTCTTTTTACTGACCAAATTCAAGAATAGGCATATATTATATATGGGATTAAGAAAGGAGGTGTTTGTTATGAAATTAAAGAAACTATGGAAGTATGTCTCTGATAATGAGAAGGTGGTTATTAAACTCTTACTAGAAGAAGATGCTTTTGGCTTTATTGAAGAATGTACAAAAGCTGATAAAGATCCTAGCTGTGTCGCTCTTGATGCAGAAGTAAGGCAGATATGTACTAGAGACGGTGTATTATATATTGAAGTAGAAAAATTATAAGGAGATATTTTCTATGAAGGCAAAAGAGTTATTCGAGTTACTATCAAATGGACAAAGCTTAAAAATTATTATGCAGGCTTCTACTGGTTACGAGGATATTCTCATATATGAGAAAGGAGTAAATAAGCCATGCAAATATGGTGATCTTGAGATTAGTGAGATCTTTGTAGATGATATCAGAGAAAAGACGATTACGGGTATTTCACTGAAATAATTATGTATATAGGAGGAAACTAATATGTGGTATGAGCTTAATCCAAAAAATGGTGAAGAATTTGCTGCTCTTGCATGGCAGGGAAGGGCAAAGGATATTGATGCAAAAAAGATTGGTCTTTGCTTGGATTATACTAAAATCAAGGATGATACACTCTACTGTATTGGGCCAGCTAATATGGAGCTTATTGGATTTGATTGGGATGGGTCAGCCCATACAAACATTGGTTATGTGACCAATGTAATAGATGGGAAGAAATTTGGTAACGTATTCGGTATTAATGAGCTTTTCACTGGAAAGAACTTAAAGAAGATTGTAAAAACTCTGAGAGATAAGCATGATAGCATAATGGAAGAATTCAATGAGATGGCTGATGAGGAAAATATTGGAGGTATTGAATTAAAGAGTATGCGTGGCTGGAGGTCTAAGCTTGTTTGCCATCATCATGGGTTTCCTGCATATTTCTGGTATTACTATGTGTACCCAACTGATGATGGAAAACATATGTGAAGATCAGCTAAGACAAAATAAATACAATTTAAGAGGGCTACATTAGTAGCTCTCTTTTATTTTTTATTATACCGCTTACTTTTCTATAAAATATAAGGAGGTAGTATTATGGGTAAGCTACTAAGAAAAGCTAAGAAGTCAGCACGTACTAATGAACCCTTGTTTGCTCTAAAAGAGATTCAAGCTCTATATAATGAAAGAAAAAAGAAAGACTTAGATCTAGATGGAATAGCTTATGCTGTACATATGTCTAACTGTACTTTGAGTAAGCTATTAGCACAGAATTCTTCTGTAATAACTGTGTTTGATGAATATACATCTAAAGAGAAGAAAGTATTGTCTAAAGCACTACATGACTCATACCTCTCACTAAAGAAGCCATCAGAAGATAAGATAGATAAGTTTAGAAAGATAGCTGATCTTAAAGCAAAAGAACAGAGTGGACAGAAGATGACTATGAAGTCATATAATCTAGTTCCAATGAACTTCTGTGAACAGAAGAAGTCTATTTTTTTGTTTGAGAATTTTAGATGGTTATATGATGTCTTAGAGAAGAAAGAGATAGTATTTCAAGATATCTTAAAGGAATCAAGATTCTATGATCTATGGAATAGTTTATATCCAGGAATTAAGATAGATAAAGATAGTGATATGTATAATAGAGTTATTGATCCAGATGCTTATAAAGATCTTGAGTTTGCGTTATTCAAATCTACTAGTCCTAATGATCCTAAAGAATGGTTAGATAGAGTATATGATAGACTACATAGATACTCAGTAGATGAGATTACTCCAGAGTGGTCTTTATTTTTTACCATTGTAGGATATCTATTAGGCTTTAACTCTACTTTCTTAGAAGGTAAAAATGTGCATCCAATACTATTCAACGGTGTTGGCGGTGTAGACTTCAGAGTAGAACATATAAGAATGAAGTTAATGTGGTTATATGATAATGAGTCTTTTGATATAGACAATAAAGTGATATATGATCTTATAGTAGATCCATATAAAGATATAGATAAACTCAAATCTTTCTGTGATACTTATAAGGTTAATATCAAAGCATTACAAGGAATACCTCAGAATCTAATAGTAGATGAGAATTACACTAAAGATACTACATGGTCTACTATGAAATTCAAGAGTATTCTTAGAAATAGTGATAAGTTCATCATGAAGGTGTAAAGATAGAGAGTACCAAATGGTACTCTTTTTCTTCTAACCAAATTCAAATATAGGCACATATTATAGATGTGCCGTATAAATAGTAATGTGTTTAAGAAAGGATGATTTATATGTATGCTCTTGTTCGTAACACCTATGAAATTGATAAGAATGGAAAGGAGGAACTAAAGATTTCTAGGTGTATTGCAACATGTGAAGATTTTGATCAAAGCGTAGGTAAAGCATATTATAACATTTCTACTGACCTTTTAAGCATGATTAAAAAAGATGAGACTTATGTTCATGAAGCACCAAATTATGTAATAAGTACAATTATATATCCATTAAAGTATTATGCATCTGCTATATATGGTCAGTTCAAAGATACCAAAATAGAGATTCTCATCTATGAGGTTGATAAAGTTAAATAAGTAAGAAATATTGACAAAAACCATACCCCGTCATTACGACGGGGTTTTATTTTTTCTAAATCTTACTCGAATTCGAGATCAAGACCATTCTCATCAATGGCTGCTTGGAAGTCCTCAATAAACTTAGCACGTCCTTTAGCACTAAGATTATAGATAGGCTTATCAAGAGGAGTACTACCGATAAGAATACCATTATCAGTAGAGAAGTCTTCAGTAAGTGTCATAGGCTGGTCACCCATAGGAGCTCCTGTTTCAGGATCCATATTCCGATTAGCCTCTTCCTGAAGACGCTGCTGTTCATCATTCCATTCTTGAATGGCTTTCTGTTCAGCATAGTCATTCTCATAGAACACAAAGTCACACTTATTCTCATCAAGATTCTTACGAATCATGATGCGAGTGTTATCTTCATTAGACTCATCTAAGTCAAGATGAACACCAAGCTCCATAGTCTTCTGATCTTTCATCTTATACGCAAAACCAAAAGATGTAAGAACTTGAGTAATGAATTGGTTAGTTACTAGCATCAAAAACACTCCTTTATGATTAATCTATTTGATTTGGTATCATTTCTTATCTGAATGTCATTAAACCTTTAAGAGCTTAATGATGATAAGATGTCTGAAACCTTTCTTACTTGTTACGTAGATGAGAGCATAGAAATAACACAACTCATCTCTCGTTCTAATACTAATCCTTACATTATCTGTAGATACTATAGGTACCAGCTTCTTATGAAGTGGAATGAAATACTTATCATACATGGTAAGATTTACTACTCCATCATCTGCTTTCAATGCCTTATATTTCTCCATAAACTCATCAGTCTTATCTAGTACCATACCTTCATCAGGAGGCATAGTGCGAAGTTCTTCAAGAACTTGCTTAATGTGATACTCTACATAATTAGGAGAAAGTCCTAATGTCATATTCACTCCATCAACAGGAGTAATCCACTTCAAAGGAACTTGTTCGATATCAAAGGACTGAGGATTCTCATCTACCTCCTTTAATAACTTAGCAAACTTCTTAGTCTCTAAGATAACTCCTCTGAGATAACAATCTCCACCTCTATTCAACTCACACTTGATATAAGAGAATGATTCTCCATATCCAATACATGAACCATCAGTAGTAAATAACACATATGGTGTCTTGAATTCCTTAGCATATCTAAGATCGGCAATAATCTCGTTAAAATGTTCTGATGTTGTTGAAATCATCTAATAACCTCTCCTTCAGACTCTTCTCAATGGGTACAGCAATATAGAATGGTTGTCTTTCTCTTGTTACGAATCCCTCCTCAGGATACAAGAACTTGGTACTTATTGACCAAGGTATCTTCTTATACTTAGGATGTTTCTCTAAGATTTCATTATTAAATCCTAGTATTACTGCATCTGTTTCTCTTACCTCTGTATAATACTCCATTACATGAGCCATCAACTCCTTATAATTCGGTAACCCTAACCATCTATTACCAAAGACTATCCAGTTATGCGTAGATAGATCTTCAATATAAGCTCCTCCTCTATCATACTTAGGCGGTACATAATCTTTCTTCTTTACCTTACCGTAATCTGTTATTGCTACTACCTTCTGATGGAGATGATCATCATCTTCTCTTATCTGGTCAGGTATAGATATCTTACCAATCTGTGTTTCGTCAGACATATTGAAGTTTCTTTCCTCGGATGGATACATAGCTGTGAAGTCTTCATCAGCTACATTATCGCATACCATAACAGGAGTTCCATTAATAGTCCTCTTAGCAAAGTCTCCTAACATCCTAGGCTCACTTACATAAGCACCATCATAAGGTTCTTTTGGAGTCTCTAGAATAGCATTCTTATTATTACCACATATAAGACCAAGTTTATTCTCATAAATCTTGATAGCTTCGTTATAAGTGGTAATACTCGGCTTATGTATCTTACTATATCTCGTATTAGTCTCTAGTGCCATATTGAAGATATAATCAATGTCCTTTTCTCCTTCCTCAATGCATATCTGGTCAATAACGTCTACGATATTATAGATACAGTAGATTAACCAGTTCAACTTAGGTAAAAACTTCAGGTTATGTGTAATATGACTATAACTGAGTTTATGAATACCCGCTGATATACCAGCAATGATATCCAATTTAAACCCAGGAAATGATGTAATTTTAGACTTACGTCTACCACAGAACTGTAGTAATTGGTCTATAGGTACCCAAGGAGCACTTATGATACCCTTATCAGCTCTAAGATGATAATTATCCATATTATGTGTATCTATGACATACTCACATTCTTTATATTTGAATGCAGGATGGCATATGATATCTCTTGGATCCGCACATAACACCTTTATCCTCTCGATTATATACGGAATATCAAACTTCATATTCCAACACAATAAGAAATCAATACCACTCTTATTGATAATCTTAAATAGATCAATCAATAGCTGTAACTCTTGGTCCTCTGGATAGAATAGCATATTGAATTTCATTCCTCTAAGATTATACTTATCAATCTTAGATTCATCTCCACCAAATGCTTTGACTATATTCTCCCATATCTGTCTATCTAACTCTTCCTTATTAGTATCATGGAGCTTAACCATTTCATAGAACTGAGGATTCTCATGGTCCTCTAGCATGAAGGTATAACTCTGTTTGTTCCAGTGATCAATGAACGTAACACAGTTAATTGGTACTTCTCCTAAATCAGGGAAGTCTCCAAGTGCTTTAATAGCATCTGCTTCGATATCAAGATATCCCTTATGAAGAGTATAAGGATTATTCTGATAAGTTTGCCCAAACTTATACCTATAGAAATCTGATATATTCATACATGACCTGAATATACGATTATCTATATGCATATAGTTATTGAGCTTTCTTTGATTATTCCTGAGATTTTCATAGAATTGACTAGTTAGTCCTAGATATTCT
>Ga0247610_10003624_pt1 | contig 16828 bp, 14 predicted proteins | sample 174DNAGHGhighgp2_FD_193483 | JGI IMG/M metagenome (GOLD analysis project Ga0247610, IMG submission 193483) | Sheep rumen microbial communities from Palmerston North, Manawatu-Wanganui, New Zealand - 1742 DNA GHGhigh gp2 | ecosystem: Host-associated > Mammals > Digestive system > Stomach > Rumen... | reverse complement strand
CATTGGGTATCGGTGATATCGGTATCTATCCGCGCAACCGCGTGATTGTGCGCTTGCCGCCCGTTGCAGGTTCCGCTGCCGAAAAGGCGGGCCTTGCTGTTGGTGATACGATTTTTGAAATCAACGGCGAACATATTTCCCGCTACGAAGAAGTCGTGCGCATTATCGACGGCAGTAAGGGCGAACCCGTGAACATTACCGTCATTCGTAACGGTGATACGCTCACGAAGGCGCTTACGCCGGCTTACAACGAGGAATATAAGCGCTATATGGTAGGCATTCAGATGGGCTACGTGCTCTTCCGTGAAACGAAGATTGTGCGCCGTGGTCCTGTGGAAGCCTTCACGAAAACTTGTGCCACCAGCTGGAAAATGACCACGAGCATCTTCCGCTACTTTAAGCGCATGTTCCAGGGCCAGGTGAAGGTCGATGCCTTCTCCGGTCCGGTTTCGATTGTCGCCGTGATGGGTAACGTGTGGATGAGCGGCTTCCAGGATTTCCTGATGCTGCTAGCCCTTATCAGCATCAACCTGGGCGTCATGAACCTGCTCCCGCTCGCGATTACCGACGGTGGCCTACTCATGTTCCTCGCACTTGAAAAACTGCGTGGCAAGCCGCTTTCGACAAAGACCCAAACGGTCATTCAGAATGTTGCTGCCGCCTTCTTTATCAGTTTCTTCGTGTTTATCACGATTCTAGACTTCGGCAAACTCTCGCTTTTCTTGAAATAGCCCTAGAACGGAATCCAGGGGATATTCCACTGGAAATTGAGTCCCCAACCGCCTGTAATCATGGTGTCGTCTCCGCTAGGATTGGCATGCCAGTTGCAAATTAGGACTTGGTAATTGGCTACCATTGAAACCTGCAATTGGTCTGTTATGCGATATCCAAGTCGATATCCATATTTAAAGTTTGTTTGTTGCAGGGAGAATCCTTCTTCTTCCATATCTTCAACTAGTGCTGGATTAAAATTGTTTTTTGAAAAAACATATCCAAAACCAGTGTTTACCTCAAACATAATCCGCTTTATCGTCACGGACCAAACTAAAGGCTTGATGTAGATATCCCATGCAGACACGCTCACGTCGCCATCGGAATGGGAATAACCGAAACGGCTGACACCTACGGCAAGAGTGTAGTCCACCATATTTTCCGGCTCGTTGAACACGCCGAATTCAGCGGCGAAGCCTAGTATTCCGCCGGGCTTATAAACAGAATTCTCGGTTTGGAGGCGGCTATCCTTGATGTCAATATCTAGGAAGGCTGCGCTAGCAAAGCCGCAAACAAAAAGGACGAGTGTTAAAATCCTTTGCATACATCCCATCCTTTTGTAGAAAATTCCTCTTTGGAATCATAATGCGTAACGGATATTTTTCTAAAAGCTCCGTCTTTCGAAAATACTCCTTCACTGAGTGCTGAAGACGCGAAGAATTTAAAACTTCCTATATAATACGATGGTTTGTCCGTGTTCGTGCCGATAGGGAAGTGGGTCGTAATGTTTGTGTGGAAAATACCGTCTATTTTCGGTTCCAAATAAGACACCGGGAATGTTTCCCTATAAACCGTTTCGTTTGATCCCCATATAGTGTGGACTTCCATATCGTCTCTATGAGATATTGTCTCGCCCCAAAGAGTGTAAGGAATGGTGTCCTCAACAAATTGACCCGTGGTGTCGTAAGTCAAAGCGAAGCCGCGTACAACGACCGTTGCGCTATCGCCTTCAAAGCAGATTTCCTTACAAAGAATCCTGTCAAAACGTTTTTCACGTCCCTGGGCTGGACTCTTGCCTTCTACATTAGGGAGCTTTTTATCTATGTAGGTATCTTCATTAACTGGTTCGCTATAATAGCATCCTTGAACATCTTCGGCCGTCACTTGTTCCGGCGCATCTGACGGATCATGAGCGATATAGGGACATCCCTGTAAACACAGGGCGCTCAAGACAAGTAGTAATAAAGAACAATAATTTGTCATGAATAAAAATTTAGAAAAAAAGATTGGCAGAATTCAGAAAAAATGCATTATATACTCCTGTTTTATAGATGATAACGAATCGGAATTTGTGGAGACTTTGGGCGTGGGATAAGTTTTTTGGGTATATTTAGGACGATGGAAAAACAAAAACAGAAACGTACAGACTCGGTTCAGCTGAATCTTGTGACGGTGAAGCATAAAACTCCGTCGTCATTTCGCCTTGATGATCTGGGATCATGGCCTGTGGTCGTTCAGTTTTTTCTGTATCCCAAAACGCTTGGGGGCGCGCATTTTGTTCCGTTCCGACTAAATGACTTTACTTGGTTGCGATGTGTCTCGTCCCTCATTCCCGCTGTTATTGCATGGTGCTACTGGCTTGGAGTTAATTTGGGGAGGCGAACGTCCTAAATCTTTTGTATTTTGTATAGTCAACGACGAAAGTAAAACTCTAACAAACGATTGACTTTATGAAACTAAAGAAATTGGATCACAAACTAACAGTCTGTAAAGTAGCGGACGTTAGTGATTTTGATACGGGTAAGGATTTCTATTTCATTGGCAAGACCGACGAAGAAATATCCCTCGTATGCAAAACAGATGATGTACCCCAAAATACTATTGAACGAGATGATGGATGGCGAGGATTCCGTATTCAGGGTGTGCTTGACTTTTCTCTTATAGGTATCCTTTCGAAGCTCTCGGCTATTCTTGCAGAAAATAACATTGGTATTTTTGCAGTATCCACTTTCAATACGGATTATATCCTTGTGAAAGCCGAAAATTTCGAGAAAGCGCTGAAAGTCTTGTCTGATGCGGGATATGACGTGGTGTGATAAAGCCTCAAAGAAAGGATTATAATCGGATGAACACTATTATCATCTACGGTAGCTGCTACATCGCCGACCCCGAAGGCAATTTGGTAGAAATCGGGTCTTTCGTCAAGGATTAACAAATAAAGGAGAACTTATGGAAATGAAGTTTTGTCAGAGCTGCGGCATGCCGCTCACGCCGGAAATTTTGGGCACAAACGCCGACGGCAGCAAGAATGAAGAATACTGCATCTACTGCTACAAAGACGGCGCTTTCACCGGCGACTTCAACATGGAACAGATGGTCGAATTCTGCTCGCAGTTCGTCGATGAATTCAACAAGAATACAGGCAAGAGCCTTACCCGCGAAGAGTACAAGGCGGAACTACGCAAGTACTTCCCGACGCTCAAGCGCTGGCGCTGAAATCGTCGTATTCAAGAAACGGTAACGGGTAATTCGCTTCTGTTCTGTGCAAAAGAGCTATATTATGCGCAAAAAGAAGCCTGATTATGTATAAGATTATTGTTTCCATAATTGCCCTATTGGCTATGACGCAAACCGCCATAGCCCAATTCAATACTCACATAAGCCATAGGCTCATCAGCGGAAAGTCGGTGCAAACAGTAAAAGCGGGAGACTTCATCGAACCTGTCGTTTACGAAATTACGGAACTCAATCGAGTTTATGATTTTTATATCAATTACCCGGTAAATACAACAGTCAAGACGCTGGGACTGAAACTGGATTGCGGCACACTGCCAAGCAGTAAAGCCGAGTGCACCATATCCGGTCGCATTCCGGCTAACACCCCCGGGGACGAATACGAAATGTCATTTACCGCAGCTGGGAATTATGCCCATGAATACCTGCAAATCACAACCGGTATAAACGTCACTCCGTTAAATGAACAAGTGGAGCATGTCAGCGGAAACCTTGACCAAACAGTTACCGCAAGCGATGAGATTGAGCCCATTGTGTTCGGTTATACAGAATTGTTTAAAGCAAATCTTTCTGGCGTGCCTGAGGGAATTTCGGCAAAAATAGACGACGAATCTGCTATAATTACAATTTCGGGTGCTACGGGCCAGGACCATCCCGATGGCGATTTTAATTATAGACTGGCAGCTTGCATTACGGAAAAAGATTCCATCGTCTTTAACGGCACAATTTCTGTCAAACACAAAAAGTTCACAACGACATTAGTCGCTATCGAAAACGAAACGCAAGATGTCGTTGCAGGCAACGCGATCAAACCGATCGTGTTCAGGTATGCCCACATGCAGAAAGCGACCGTTGACGGGATTCTCGAAGGCTTCGAAGTCAATCAGGATAAAGAAAAGGATCTCGTCATTATCACGGGAACCGTTCCTCAAGATGTCGGTGACCATGTGCTGACCATAACCGTAACCGCACAAGGCAACGACAATAACGCCGAAGCTAAAGCCTCCGTCAACATTTCGGCAAATCCCGATTATTCTTCTAGCTCTGTCTCTAGCAGCAGCGAAGTTTCCCCAAGTTCGTCTTCTGTAGCATCAAGCAGCAGCGCCGCGGAGTCTAGTAGTAGTGAAGCTGCCGAAAGTTCTTCAAGTGAATTCACGACTGCTATTTATGTTGTGCAAAATGTGTTCAATGTAAGTTTCGTGAACAACGAATTGAGCGTCACTCTTGCAAGCGTGCCCAGTGCGAACTTGCAGATATTCGACATGATGGGCCACCTGCTCGAAACCCTCGATGTAGGCGCTTCGACTACAATCAACCTCGGCCACCTGCCGCGCGGAACACTCCTCCTTAGAATTTATGGTCAGGGTTTTGCCGAAACAAGACAGATTGTTGTCAAATAAAGTAAACGGACTGCCCGTATAATTAAGATATTACGCTTCTTTCCCGAGGACGGCGCGGGCGAGCTGGTCGGCGCACGAAGTCGGCTTCCCGCCACAGGTGTTGCCCAGGAGCTTTGCCGCGATATCTTCGGCGCTCATGCCTTCGCAGAGCTTCGCGATTGCCTTCAAGTTTCCGTTGCATCCGCCCGTAAAGCGGATGTTTCTGATTTTGTCTCCGTCGCGCGTAAACTGAATCGTCGTCGCGCAAACGCCTCTGGTCTTGAAAGTCTCTTCCATAATAAACTCGTTGCAGGTTTGTTTGTTGTCATCCTCGACCGTCAGGGAGGGGATCCATTTTTTGATAAATATAGAATGTCTTGGCGCTGGGCGAGATGACTTGGCAATCTCTAGCTGTTTTTATAGATTATAGCAACAAAGCATATCGCAGTGGATTAGGTATGAACATTCCTACAAAATCAATCCTTGCGTCAATTCAAAGGCTACAGAAATGTTTGATATTTCTAAAATGAAATGGGTCAGGGAACCCCGGAACTACAGCATCAATCAGGAATGCGTCGAAATTGTGACCGCCCCGCATACGGACCTTTGGCAAAGGACCTACTATCATTTCAGAAACGATAACGCTCCGGTTCTGCAGATGGAAACAGAAGAAAAGTTCTTTTCCTTTGTCGTCAAAACCGATTTTTCCGAAAGTCGTCATCGCTTCGACCAGTGCGGGGTGGCGCTGTATCTGGATTCGGAAAATTGGCTCAAGGCGTCGGTTGAATATGAGAATGAAAAATTCCAGCACCTGGGTTCCGTCGTGACAAACCGCGGGTATTCAGACTGGGCGACGACCGCGATTCCTGCAGATGTAAAATCCATGTGGTATAGGCTCAGCAGGCGCGAAGATGACTACTGCATAGAATGTTCTCGAGACGGGGTGCAGTTTTCTCAAATGCGGATTTGCCACATGCTCGAAGGAGCCGGAAAAATTCGGTTTGGCATATATGCATGCAGCCCGGAAAATTCCAGCTTCACGGCTCGATTTACGGATATGCAGGTGACGGAATGCGCATGGAAAGCGCACGACGGCCAACAACCGGATGCGTAAACGTAATTCGAAAATGCCCCCTTGAGGGTGTATGGATGCGCGCCCTTATTCCCCCTCTTCCCGCAGCTTCTCGAACAGTGCGCGATACACAACGATATCTTCCAGTTGCATGATGGTCGTAATCTTGTTCCCCGCATCTTTGCTCGAAGCCCCGCAGAAACATCCGGCGCGTTCTCCGCCGCAATGTAGTCCTTCATCTGCTTGAAAAGACGGATGAGGGCCATACTCTGTTGTACTGCCAAATCGCCTTTCAACACAGTCACGAGCATGTAAATGCCTTGTTCCGTAAAAACGTAGGGATTGGAACGGCTCATTGTGCTGATATTTGCGGTGCAATTTTTGCACCGCAAGTCTTTAGCGTCATTTACACCGGTAATTGCGGTCAAATTTTTTGACCGCAATTCTTCGACTTCCTTTTTGGACAGTTGGAAACGGAAATTCTCCGCAAAACGCTCGATATTATTCTTGACCTGCTGATTGAAAGCCTTGGTCGAATACCCGTAAATCTCCGCCAAATCGGCATCGAGCATGACCTTAACCCCGCGGATGGTATATATCCGCGACTTGAGCAAATCCTCGTCTATCAGGGAAAATTCGGGCTTTTTCGGCGCGACGGCCCCGGCCGCACTGGCCGCAACATCTTTCTTCATCGTCAACTCCTCTGGCATACAAGCGGAAAAAACACCAAAGACTATACACTTGTGCACTAAATATAAATTCAAAAATCCAGTTTGTCAATAGGCCTGCGCAAATTTTTTGAAAGGGAAAGCCTTCCCCTCGCTTTCCTTCGCCAACCACAGGTCCCAAGGTCCCTGAGCTTGCCGAAGGGCCGCTACCCCTTCTAGCGGGGACACCCCGCAACGCCCCGACTGCAAAAAGCGGGAAATGCTTCGCTAAAAAACGGGAAATGCCTCAAAAATCTTGGGATTGGTGGGCCAAACCTTAGCATTGTGGAGAAAATCTTGGGATTGGTTGATTTTTTATATGCGGAATTAACTTATATTTCCAAATATGACGCCAGAAGCGAAGGCACGCGAAGAAATAGATAAAAAACTAGTCCAGTCGGGCTGGGTTATTCAAGATGTCAAGGAGGTTAACCTCATGGCATCTCTTGGCGTTGCCGTGCGTGAGTTCCCTACCGATTCCGGGCCTGTGGATTACGCCCTGTTTGTAGATGGGATTCCCGTTGGTGTCGTAGAGGCCAAGCGCGAAGAAGCGGGCGAAATTTTGACTTCTGTGGAATCGCAATCTGCACGCTACGCCAACAGCACTTTTAAGTGGATCAAGAACGAATACAAGATTCGTTTTGCATACGAAGCGACGAACAAGTTGACCCGCTTCACCGATTATAGCGATGAAAAATATCGCTCCCGTCGTGTTTACAGTTTCCATCGCCCCGAGACTCTGCAACTGTTGTTGAAACAGCCCGACACGATTCGCAACAACTTAAAGAAATTGCCGGCCTTGAATACGGAAGGTTTCAGAAAATGTCAGGTAACGGCAATCAACAATTTGGACAAGTCCTTTGCCGAGAATAGGCCCAAGGCTCTCGTGCAAATGGCAACGGGTGCGGGTAAGACGTTCACTGCGATTACGGCGTCGTATCGGCTTTTGAAATTCGGCAAAATGAATCGCATTTTGTTCCTGGTCGATACGAAAGGCCTTGGAGAGCAGGCGGAACGCGAATTTTTGGCATACCGTCCGTCAGATGACAACAGGTCTTTCTCCGAGTTGTACGAAGTACGTCGCCTAAAGAAATCCTCTATTCCAAAGAGTGCGCAAATTTGCATTTGCACGATTCAGCGTATGTTCTCCATTTTGAAAGGTGAAGAACTTGATGAATCTGCCGAAGAAGTGCATTTTGATGAGTTTGCGGCTGCGGACAAAAATCCCCCGAAGGAAGTCGTTTACAACAAGGAATATCCGCCTGAATTTTTCGATTGCATCATCGTCGATGAATGCCACCGCTCCATTTACAATGTCTGGAAACAGGTTCTCGAATACTTTGACTCGTTCATTATCGGCTTGACGGCAACGCCCGACAAAAGGACGTTTGCGTTCTTTGACGAAAACATCGTGAGCGAATATACTCGCGAACAGGCGATTATCGACAACGTCAATGTGGGCGAAGATGTCTTTGTGATTGAAACCAAGGTTGGCAAGAATGGCGGGCATATCCTGAAACAACAGGTGGAATGCCGTGACAGGATGTCTCGCGAAAAGCGGTGGAAACAGCTCGACGAAGAGGTGGACTATCAGCCGTCCCAATTGGATAGGGATATTGTCAACTTCAGCCAAATCCGGACCGTAATCAAGGCGTTCAAGGAAAGTCTCTCGACGGTTCTATTCCCGTGCCGCAAGGAAGTCCCCAAAACCTTGATTTTTGCAAAGACCGACAGCCATGCCGATGATATTGTGCAGATTGTTCGTGAGGAATTTGGCGAAGGCAATGAGTTCTGTCAGAAAATCACTTGCCAGGCTGACAAGGCGGAATCCGTACTATCATCTTTCCGCAACAGTTACTATCCGAGGATTGCCGTAACGGTGGATATGATTGCAACGGGAACAGATGTCAAGCCCATAGAATGTCTCATCTTTATGCGCGATGTCCGTAGCCGTAATTACTTTGAGCAGATGAAGGGCCGCGGAACGCGAACCTTGAGCAAGGACGACTTGCAGAAGGTGACTCCGTCTGCTACGGAGAACAAGGACCATTTCGTGATTGTAGATGCAGTGGGCGTGACAAAATCCAAGAAGACGGATACCCGCCCGCTAGAAAGAAAGCCGACCGTAAGCCTGAAAGAACTGATGATGAACGTGGCGATGGGCGCGAAGGATGCCGACACCTTGACGTCCCTTGCAAACAGGCTTGTGCGTTTGAATTCCCAGATGACCGAAGATGAACGGACTGGATTCAAGAAATATGTTTTGAAATCGGCAGGGAGTCTTGCCGAAAATTACTTGCAAGGGAAAGACCAGCAAGAAGTCGTCCGCGAGGCGGTGAAACCATTCTACGACCCCAATGTCCGCCAATATATCGAAAATATCCGTCGTGTTCACGAGCAGGTCATTGACAATGTGAATCTCGATAGTGTGGAATTTGCAGGCTTTGATACGGACCAGGAAAAAGCCGCCGATATGGTGATTGCGAATTTCCGCGAGTTTATCAACGAGAACAAGGACGAAATCATCGCCCTGCGAATCATTTATGACCACGCTTATGCTGATCGCCCGATGGTCATTGAAAAACTCAACATGCTTTATGACAAGCTTACCGCGAAGCATGTCACTGCGGAGCGCCTGTGGAACTGCTACGCTATCAAGAATCCTGAAAAGGTGAAGAAAGGCGTAAAGGCAAAAATTGTGGATTTGATTTCCATTATCCGCTACGAACTGGGTTTCTCCGAAAACTTGGCCCCGTTTGCTGATCGGGTCAATTACAACTTTATGCAGTGGACTCTAAAATGCAACGCCGGCGACGTGCATTTTACCGAAGAGCAAATGAAGTGGCTCCGGTTGATTAAGGAACACATCATAACTTCGTTGAGTGTTGAACCTCGCGATTTGGATTACAGCCCGTTTGACGGAATGGGTGGCTTGGGCAGGTTCTTTGAACTGTTCGGTGACGATTACGAAACCGTATTACACCAAATGAGCATTGAATTGGTGGCTTAATAGATTTTTATTATTGGATTAAAATGTCATACACCCCCAAAAATATTCCTAATGGATGGGCATTAAAAAAAATGCCTGATGTGGTAAAATGGAGTTCTGGAGGAACTCCCAAAGCCACCGAAAAATCGTACTATGAAAATGGAACTATTCCTTGGCTGATTATTGGTGATTTGAATGATGGAGTCGTCACTACTTCGGCAAGTAAAATAACTGAACTAGGTTTACAAAACAGTAGTGCAAAAATGATTCCTGTAGGAACTCTTTTGGTTGCTATGTATGGAAGTATTGGGAAACTTGGCATTACAGGAATAGAATGTTGTACCAATCAAGCGATTGCGTATGCTAAAGAGTTGAAGGGTGTTTCGACCAAATATATGTATTACTACATGGCCATGATGAAATCAGAATTAATTTCTCAAGGCAAAGGCGGAACACAAAAGAATATTAGCCAAACAGTTCTGAATTCTTTAGAAGTTCTTGTTCCGCCCGAAAAAGAACAAAAACGAATTGTAAATAAGATTGAAGAACTTTTTTCTGAATTAGACGGTGCCGTCGAAACCCTTAAAAAGACCAAAGAACAACTCGCCGTCTATCGCCAATCTGTGTTAAGTACCGCTATAGGACAAAGCGAAGAATGTTGTCAAATGCATATAGAAGAGTTACTTGTAAAGAATAGAAAGGGAATGACGACAGGTCCATTTGGAACGATGATAAAAAAATCTGATCACAGAACATCTGGTCATCCAATGTTGGGAATAGAAAATATTGGAAGAGGAAAATTTTGTGATGGTAATAAAATCTTTGTAACAGATGAGAAGGCTAAAGAACTAGAAAAATACAGGGTGAAAAGAGGAGATGTAATTATTTCGCGATCAGGCACAGTTGGCGAGATATGCGAGATTCCACAAAGAGCTGAAAATGCCTTGATTTCTACGAATCTTATTAGAATTTCTTTGGATGAAAATGTTGTTTTGTCTCAGTATTTCATTTATCTTTTTCAAACACAAGGTTCTGTATTGAAACAAGTCAAGGAGCTTTGCAAAGGTTCAACAAGACCTTTTTTGACGCAAGGAATTTTAAAAGATATAATATTTCCTATTCCAACTATTAAAAAACAGAGACAAATTATTTCTCAAATAGAGTCTCAATTAACGTTAAGCGAAAATATAGAAAAAACGATAAATGATGCTTTAATCCAAGCTGAAGCAATGCGTCAAAGCATTCTCAAAAAAGCCTTTGAAGGAGAACTGTAAAGATGTATCTGAAACGAATCATAAGCGAAAATGTCGGGCCGATTGATAAAGTTGATATTAAACCTTCATTTAATGAGGACGGTTCTCCTAAGCCATTGATTCTTGTTGGTGAAAATGGAAGCGGCAAATCAACGTTGTTGTCTAATATCGTTGATTCTTTTTATGAAATCGCAAGCAAAGCTTTTAGCAATGCTGTTAAGCCGGATAGATTAGGTCATATATTGTATAAGACAATTAGTCCTTCGGAAATAAAAATCGGAAAACAGTTTTTACTGTCTTTTTTGGAATATGATATTCCAAATGCTCAATATGTGTTCAAGGCAGGAAATTTGAGTAGGGAGGAATTAAATAAAAGAATAAACATAAACTCTTCGATATCGTGGAATGATGTCGATGGAATAAAAAGTGTAAATGTATCAGAAAAAGATGCCGAAAGTGCTTTTGATAGAGATGTTGTATGTTACTTTGGTCCTGATAGGTATGAAAAACCGGCATGGATGGGAAAATCGTATTTTAGCAATGAAGATGGATGTCATTTAGCGATAAAAGAAAATTGGAGTGGAATTTTAAAAAATCCAATTACTGTAAAAAATGTGACAGACAATTCTCTTCAATGGTTGCTGGATATTATTGCAGATTCGCGAGCGGATGTTGAATTTATTAATGATGCGAAAATTAATTTTGTAAATCAAAATGTGCCTGAGTTGAAATTACTTATTCAATCTCGGAAGAATGTAGAAACTATTCTAAGCAAGATTCTTGGCAAAGATGTTTTCTTTTTGTTGAATCGGCGCGATCAGTGGAATTCTAGATTTAGAATATTAAGCAGAAGTGGGGTTGTTTCTCCGACATTAGATGCTCTTTCCACTGGGCAACTTGCTCTTTTTAATATGTTTTCAACGATAGCTCGTTATGGTGATGTTGCGAATGTGAACAATAGCGTTTATCTGGAAAACATAAAAGGCATTGTTGTAATTGATGAAGTGGAACTCCATTTGCATTCTAATCTTCAGAAAGAAATTTTGCCATCGCTTATAAAATTATTCCCTAAGGTTCAATTTATTATCACCACCCATTCTCCGTTATTTCTTCTTGGAATGCGTGATACATTTGGAGAGGACGGTTTTGATGTGGTTGAAATGCCATCGGGAAACAAAATTGATGTAGAACGATTTCGTGAATTTCAAAAGGCATATGATTATTATCAGCATACTCAAAAACATCAAGAAGAAATAGACGGCCTTGTAAGTCAAATAAAGCAGGATAATTCAGATAAACCTTTGATAATTACTGAAGGTCATACAGACTGGAAACATATGAAGGCTGCCCTCAACGCATTGAAAGAAAAAGAAGAATTAAAAGAATTGTTTGATAATCTTGATTTTGAATTTTTAGAATATGAACCCGCAAATTCACCTGCTCAAGCGGATGTTAAAATAGAAATGGGTAATGATGCTTTAACGAGTATGTGCGAATCGATGGCAAAATTGCTTCAACCAAGAAAAATGATATTTATTGCTGATTGCGATGATAAGGAAACAAATAAAAAACTTGCTGTGTCTGGAATGAACTTTAAAAGTTGGGGCAACAATGTTTATTCCTTTATTTTGCCGGTTCCTAATTCACGATTGAATAATCCTGCAATATGCATAGAACACTTATATTCAGACGATGAAATAAAAACTGAATATGCGATTCAGGGATTAAATCGTCGATTATTTATTGGAAATGAATTTGATGAAAACGGCTTGTCGGATGATTCAAAATACCTTTGTATTTATAAGAATTTCTGTGGTCCAAACAAAAATAACATTATTGAAAGCCGTTCTGATAAAGGAGTTGTGCAAATCAATGGTGATCGATCTAAAAATCTTGCATGGACAAAAACAGATTTTGCAAATTGCGTTTTAAACAAAACGCCGCCGTTTGACAACTTTGATTTTTCAAATTTCATTAAAATATTTGAAATTATTAAAGAAATTTGTAATAAGGAAATGGTTTAATGTCCGAACAGTCTTCTTCTATCGTTTCCAAAGTTTGGAGTTTGTGTGGCCCGTTGCGTGATGACGGCGTTTCGTATGGCGACTATCTGGAACAGCTCACGTATTTGATTTTCCTGAAAATGTCGGATGAATATTCCAAGCCGCCTTACAAGCGCGATACGGGTATTCCCAAGGGCTACGGCTGGTCCGATATGGCCTTGCTGAAAGGCTCTGAACTTGAAAATCAGTATAAGCTCACGCTCGAAAAGTTGGGCGAACAGGGCGGCATTTTGGGCAAGATCTTCAAGGGTGCCACGAACAAGATTAGCAAGGCTGCAATTCTTGCCCGCGTTGTGTCCATGATCGATAGCGAAAAGTGGGTTTCGATGTCTTCGGATGTGAAAGGCGAAATCTACGAAGGCTTGCTCCAGAAAAACGCAGAAGATGTCAAGAGCGGTGCGGGCCAGTATTTCACGCCGCGTCCGTTGATTCGTGCCATGGTCAAGTGCCTGCGTCCCGAACCCATGAAAACCATTGCCGACCCCTGTTGCGGTTCCGGCGGATTCTTCCTTGCTGCGCAGGAATTCATCGCAGACCCGAACAATTACACGCTTGACCGCAAGCAGAAGGAATTCCTCAAGAACAAGACTTTCCACGGCAACGAACTGGTGACGAATACCTTTAAGCTTTGCCTGATGAACCTGTATCTGCACAACATCGGTGACATTTACGGCGAATTGCCCGTAACCCAGGGAGATGCCTTGCTCACCGACCCCGGCATCCGCGTCGATTACGTGCTCACTAACCCGCCCTTTGGAAAGAAGTCTTCCATCACGTTCACCAACGAAGAAGGCGAAAACGAAGACGAAGATTTGGTCTATAACCGCGAAGATTTCTGGGTGACAAGTTCCAACAAACAGCTGAACTTTATCCAGCACATCAATACCATTCTGAATGCAAACGGCAAGGCCGCCGTTGTGCTGCCCGACAACGTTCTCTTTGAAGGCGGCGTCGGCGAAACCATCCGCCAAAAGTTGCTCTGGACAACCGACCTGCACACGATTCTTCGCTTGCCCACGGGCATCTTCTACAAGCCGGGTGTCAAGGCGAACGTGCTTTTCTTCGACAAGAAACCCGCCAGCAAAGAAATGCAGACCAAGGAAATCTGGATTTACGATTTCCGCACCAACATCCATTTCACGCTAAAGCAGAATCCGCTTTCCGACAAGGATTTGCAGGACTTCATCAGGTGCTACAATCCTGAAAATCGTTTTGAACGCAAGGAAACCTACAACGAAAAGAAAAATCCCGAAGGCCGTTTCCGCAAATTCAAAGTCGAAGAAATCCTGAAGCGCGACAAGACAAGCCTCGACATCTTCTGGATCAAGGATAAGTCCCTTGCCGACCTCGATAACCTCCCTTCTCCCGACGAACTCGCCGACGACATCATCGAAAACCTCCAAAGTGCATTGCAAAGTTTCCAGGAACTGAAAGGGAAGCTGGGGTAAAAAGAAAAAGCCCTATTTTGTCACTTTGTGTCAAGTCGATGGAGTTATATTTGATTGGAATGGAGTTTTCGATGAAGGTGAATATGGAAAATCAAGAGCAGAATGTCATCATCTACAACACGCTGGACGGCAAGGCTAAGGTTACCCTTATGGCCAAGGATGGCAACGTTTGGATGAATCAAGACCAGATTGCCGAACTTTTTGACACCTCAAAGCAAAATATAGGTCAACATGTGGCTAGTGTCTTGCAGGACAAGGAATTGGACGAAAATTCAGTTGTAAAGTGTTACTTTACAACTGCCGCAGATGGCAAGAATTACAATGTCCGTTTTTACTCCTTGGATATGATCTTGGCCATTGGTTTTAGGGTCCGTAGTAAGCGGGGGACTCAGTTTCGAATATGGGCGAACCAGCACTTAAAACAGTTCTTGATGAAGGGTTTTGATATCGATGATGAGCGTCTCAAGAATCCGGATGGCAGGCCCGATTATTTCGATGAACTTCTTGAGCGGATTCGAGATATCCGCGCCTCTGAAAAGCGTTTTTACCAAAAGGTTCGAGATTTGCTTGCGTTGAGTAGCTGCCCTGCTTAATTTCCAAAATAAAAATGTGTTACGCGATGCGGGGCATATTTCAAATAAGCAGATGGAATCGCATGTTTCCGAAATTTACGACGAGTTCGCTCTCCGTCGCAAGAAACAAGAGGCGATTGATGCGGATAGGGCTGATTTGGCCGAACTGCAAGAAATAGAGAATGAAGCAAAACATCGCGAAAAGTAAAATCGTTGGGCTTAAATTATAGGGAAGCTTGCTAAAATGGGCTGTTGACCCTGGCCTTATCGCTTACCGCGACGCACGCTATTTCATGAACGACATGCTGAATCTTTTTGAGCGAATCGAAAGGCTTCGCCTGTTTGTAAACAATGACGGTGCCAAGAAGGTCCTGGTCCATTTCACGAAAAAGCTCGGGAGCCTGAACATTGACGACTCGAACTGCTCAAGTATGAAGGCGGCCTCCCGGAAGTCAACCGGCTGAAAATATCTTGGCTGATGCGGTTCAAGAATCGCCCCGCCATGAAAGACGAACTGGAAAAGATTTAGTCTCGTCAACTGTTCGGAAATTCCGAACAACTGCGGCTGAGCCTAGTGTAAAATTTTCTTGCCCCTCTTGCCAGTTTTTCAAATATTAGGTACATTACACTCATGCGCGTCATTCCGTAGAAAGGAATGATGCGCTTTTGCTTTATTTGGCTTTGCCGTATTGCAAGGGCGTTCCTAGTAGAAACAATAAACGCAGGAGGCCCTATGGCTAAAAAAGAAATTGTCACTTATTCTCAGCAGACGTTCGAGAATATCAAGCACACCGACGAAAATGGAACTGAATTCTGGTATGCAAGGGAGCTGCAAACGGCTCTTGAATATACAGAATGGAGAAATTTTGAAAAGAGCGTAAAACGCGCAAAAGAAGCGTGTTTGGCAAGTGGTTTTGTCGAAACAGACCATTTTGTTGACGTCAACAAAATGGTTAATCTTGGCTCTGGTTCACAGCGTGAAATTACTGACATCAAGCTTTCCCGTTACGCTTGTTACCTGATTGTGATGAACGGAGACCCCCGCAAAGAAGTGATTGCCCTTGGTCAAACATATTTTGCTGTTAAAACCCGGCAGAAGGAAATTTCGGACTCTGCGGCACAGCTTTCGGAAGACGAAAAACGCCTGGCGATTCGTGACGAAGTGACCATTCGCAACAAATTCCTTGCCAGTTCTGCAAAGGCGGCCGGTGTTGAAACTCCCGTAGATTACGCCGTGTTCCAAAATCGTGGCTACCAGGGACTTTACAACGGGTTGGGAATGAAGGATATTCACAAGCGCAAGGGACTCAAGAAAAACGAACAGATCCTGGACCACATGGGTGCTACCGAACTTGCGGCGAACTTGTTCCGCATCACCCAGACTGACGACAAACTCCGTCGTGAAAACATCAAGGGGAAGGAGAAGGCAAACGAAACCCATTATGCCGTAGGTAAAAAAGTCCGCCAGACGATTGCTGAACTTGGCGGAACGATGCCCGAAAATCTCCCCACGCCCAAAATCAGTGCCAAAAAGTTGAAGCAGGAACGCAAAAAAGCCATTGCGAAAAAATAATGGTGGTTATACGGCTGATTTTAAGGTGATCGAATAGATAATCAAATAGGAGGTCAAATCGTTTTGGATGATCGATAAAGTGAAAGCTTGATTTTCGCATGAGAGCTTTTTTCTCGCTCCCTGCATTTTTCTAAATTATCCTTCCGTAACAGTAAAGGACTCGCTTATGAATATTCTCGTCGTTGGTAGCGGTGGTCGCGAACATGCCATCGCTCTTGCAGTCAAGAAGTCGCCGATGTGCGACACTCTCGTGTGCGCTCCGGGCAACCCGGGCATGGCTAACCTCGGCAAGTGCGTGCCGGTGGATGTGGCCGACCCGAAGGCGATCGCTGACCTCGCGGTTGCCGAAAAGATTGACCTCGCGGTCATCGGCCCCGAAATTCCGCTGGTCGCTGGCGTGGTGGATGAATTCCGCCGTCGCGGGCTGCGCGCTTTCGGCCCGACTGCGGCTGCTGCCGCGCTCGAAGGCTCCAAGGCCTTCAGCAAGGATATCATGAAGAAGTACAACGTGCCGACGGCAGCCTTCGAGACCTTCACCGATCTCGCC
>Ga0247610_10003623_pt1 | contig 16829 bp, 16 predicted proteins | sample 174DNAGHGhighgp2_FD_193483 | JGI IMG/M metagenome (GOLD analysis project Ga0247610, IMG submission 193483) | Sheep rumen microbial communities from Palmerston North, Manawatu-Wanganui, New Zealand - 1742 DNA GHGhigh gp2 | ecosystem: Host-associated > Mammals > Digestive system > Stomach > Rumen... | reverse complement strand
TGCTGGTAGGCGAGGGAATGCTCAAATTCTCTAGAGAATTTAGGAGGAAGGACTAAAGGGAGATTTTCCTGGTTTAGGATTTACATTTTGCGGGAAGCCTATCTAGACTTTATGTAGGTTCAGTGTGGGCTTTGTGTAGGTTCAGTGTAGGTTTAGTGTAGGCTTTGTGTAGGTTCAGTGTAGGCTTAGTGTAGGCTTTGTGTAGGCTCGGCGAACGCTACTTTCCTTTGTTTATCGGCATTTGAGTGCGATTCTGTGTAGGCATGTAGGCTATTTTGCAATTTTCGAAAATATTTTTTTGCAAACTGTGTAATCCCCCACCTGATGCAATAATCCTCCCGCGTATGCGTTATAATAAGGTATGCAGTGGACTGACCAGATACGACGAATCAAGATTGTCTTGGTGGTTGCAGCGGTGTTAATCGCTGTGGCATCTTTGTTGATATCCCACTTCCTGGTGCGCGACTTATCAAAAGAGGAGCATAACCGCATGGAGGTGTGGGCACAGGCATTGCATGCCTTGAATGCTGCTGACGAGACAACGGACCTGTCGCTGGTGCTGAGCGTGATGGAGGGCAACAACACCATTCCCGTTATTGTGATGAATGACGAGGGCGAGATTACCGACTATCGTAATATTGAAGACACTACAAGCATTGACAGCTACGTACAAAGTATGATTCATGCGGGCGATACGATTCGTGTAGACGGTCAGCTAGTGTGCTACGACGAGTCTATCATGTTGAAACGGTTGTCGGCATGGCCTTATATCCAGTTGGGTATTGTGCTCGTGTTTGTGGTTGTGGCCATCTTTGCCTTGTTGTCCTCGAAACGTGCTGAACAGAACAAGGTATGGGTGGGGCTTTCCAAAGAGACAGCTCACCAGTTGGGAACACCCGTGTCGAGCCTGATGGCATGGGTGGAAATGCTGAAGGAACAGTATCCCGACGATGCCTTGTTGCCGGAGATGGACAAGGACGTCAAACGCCTGCAATTGATAGCAGAGCGCTTCTCTAAGATAGGCTCGTTGCCAGAGCCGGTAGAAGCCTCGATGAATGAGGTCTTGAAGCATGTCGTTGACTATATGGATCGTCGTACGTCCAGTCAGGTGAAGATGATAAACCTGTTACCAGACCATGATGTAAAGGTCCGCATGAATGCCTCCTTGTTTGAATGGGTTATCGAGAACCTATGTAAGAATGCTGTGGACGCGATGGAAGGAAAGGGTTCTATCACATTGAGCCTGGTAGAAACCCCTTCCGACATTATTGTAGAGGTACAAGATACGGGAAAGGGTATCAAGAAGAAAGACCTGGCAAATGTCTTTACTCCAGGTTTTACCACCAAGAAAAGAGGCTGGGGACTCGGACTGTCACTGGCACGACGCATCGTGGAAGAATACCATCACGGTCGTATTTTTGTAAAACAATCAGAAGTAGGGAAGGGTACTACGTTCCGTATAGAATTGAAAAAATAAGCATTTTTTTTGGATATTTCCTCAAATCTTTGTACCTTTGCACCCCAAATGAAGTGTTGTCATGTGTACGTTAGAGTCTTATAAGATTGATTTGAAAGCGTTGACTGCTGCAGAAACCACTGTAGAATACGACTTGGACGACCAGTTTTTCGAGGCTTTAGATGGTGCACAGTTGGAACATGGAGCCTTGCACGTGTCGGTGTCTATACGCAAGATGGCCGGCTTTTTTGAGTTTCAGTTCCATACTACCGGCACTGTCGTCATCAGCTGTGACCGCTGTTTAGACGATATGGATCAGCCCATTGAGACTGACAACCAGTTGCTGGTTAAATTAGGCGACACATACAGTGAAGATGATGATGCCGTGACCGTAGACGAGAACGAAGGAATACTCGACGTGTCGTGGTTCATCTACGAGTTTGTCATGTTGGCCATACCCATCAAGCACGTTCATGCACCTGGAAAATGCAATAGTGTGATGACGCAGAAACTGGAAGAGTTGAGCGGCGCTGTCCGAAGCAGCGAAGAGGAGGCAGAGACAACAGACCCGCGCTGGGAGATTTTGAAAAATTTAAAAGTTTAAAAATTAAAAAGTTATAGAATTATGGCACATCCTAAAAGAAGACAATCGAACACTCGTACCGCAAAGCGTCGTACCCATGACAAGGCAGTAGCTCCCACATTGGCCGTATGTCCCAACTGTGGCGCATACCATGTTTATCACACAGTATGCCCGACCTGTGGCTACTATCGTGGCAAGATTGCCATTGTAATGGACGAAGCAGCTGAATAATGAGCAAAATCAATGCGATAATCACCGGCATTGGTGGCTACGTGCCTGACTATGTTCTGAACAACGAAGAACTGTCCCGCATGGTAGACACCAATGATGAGTGGATTATGACGCGTGTCGGTATCAAGGAACGCCGTATCCTGACCGAAGAAGGTCTCGGTACCAGTTATATGGCGCGTAAGGCTGCCAAGCAACTGATACAAAAGACGGGAGTAGACCCTGATACTATTGACGCCGTCATCGTCACCACCTCAACGGCTGATTATAAGTTCCCTTCTACAGCCAGCATCGTGCTGGGCAAGCTCGGACTGAAGAATGCTTTTGCATTTGATTTCTGGGCTGCATGCTGTGGATTCCTCTACACGCTCGATGTAGCTGCATCGATGATACAGTGTGGCCGTTATAAGAAAATCATCGTTATTGGAGCAGACAAGATGTCGTCGGTCGTCGATTATAAAGACCGTGCTACCTGTCCCTTGTTCGGCGATGGTGCCGCTGCTGTTCTCGTAGAAGGTACGGAAGAAGAGAATATCGGTGTGATAGACTCTTATTTCCGAGCTGACGGAAAGGGACTTCCTTTTCTTCATCTGAAGGCAGGCGGTTCTGTATGTCCGCCAAGCCACTTCACCGTTGATCATCGTCTGCACTACCTTTATCAAGAAGGACGCACCGTGTTCCGTTATGCCGTAACGAACATGAGTGACGACTGTGCGCTGATAGCTGAGCGCAATGGTCTGAACAAGGATAACATCCAATGGGTTGTCCCCCATCAGGCTAATATGCGTATCATTGAAGCTGTTGCCAAGCGCCTTGAGCTCCCGATGGAGCAAGTCATGGTGAACATCGAGCATTTTGGTAATACGTCAGCAGCAACGATTCCATTGGCATTATGGGAAAACGAGCATTTGCTGAAGAAGGGTGACAATGTCATCATGACCGCTTTCGGAGCTGGTTTCGTTCATGGAGCAAGCTATTACAAGTGGGCGTATGATGGTGCAAGCACCAAATGAGAAATGTGTAATGAGTAATGAGAAATGACTCATAAGGCAGGGTTCGTAAATATCGTTGGTAACCCCAATGTAGGTAAAAGTACGCTCATGAACCAGTTGGTTGGTGAGCGTATTTCGATTGCGACGTTCAAGGCGCAGACAACGCGTCATCGCATCATGGGCATCGTTAATACTGATGACATGCAGATTGTGTTCTCTGACACCCCCGGTGTACTGAAACCCAACTACAAGTTACAGGAGTCCATGTTGGCTTTCTCTGTGTCCGCACTGCAAGATGCTGATGTGTTGCTTTATGTGACGGATGTGGTAGAGAATCCAGAGAAGAATATGGATTTTCTGGAAAAGGTGCAGAAAATGACAATCCCTGTGCTTCTGCTCATTAACAAGATTGATGAGCTTGGGGCTAATGGGGCTAATGGGGCTAATGGAGCCAATGGGGCTCAACAATTGCTGGCAGCAATCGTTGAGAAGTGGCATACGCTGTTGCCTAATGCCGAGATTCTGCCTATCTCTGCCAAGAATAAGTTCGGCATAGACATGTTGCTGAAACGTATTAAGGAACTGCTTCCTGAGAGTCCTGCGTATTTCGATAAAGACCAGTTGACGGATAAGCCTGCCCGATTCTTCGTGTCAGAGATTATCCGTGAGAAGATTCTGCTCTACTACGACAAGGAGATACCTTACTCTGTGGAAGTACGCGTGGAGCGTTTCAAGGAAACCGAGAAGAATATACATATCAATGCCATTATCTACGTAGAACGTGACTCTCAAAAGGGAATCATCATAGGACATCAGGGTGTGGCACTGAAGAAGGTAAGCACCGAGGCTCGCAAAGCATTGGAGAAGTTCTTTGACAAGCCTATTTTCCTGGAGACCTTTGTGAAGGTTGACAAAGACTGGCGCTCCAGCCAGCGAGAATTAGATAGCTTTGGCTATAATCCAGAATAAATACATATATGGGAAACTTAGTAGCGATAGTAGGACGTCCGAATGTAGGAAAGTCCACCTTGTTTAACAGATTGACAAACAGCCGTCGCGCTATCGTAAGTGACGAAGCTGGCACTACTCGCGATCGCCAATACGGCAAGTGCGAATGGAACGGCCGTGAGTTCTCCGTTGTTGACACGGGTGGATGGGTAGTTAACAGTGATGATGTCTTTGAGGAGGAGATTCGGAAGCAAGTCATTGTTGCTACGGAAGAGGCAGATCTTGTGTTGTTCTTGGTGGATATCAAGAACGGACTGACTGATCTCGATCAGGACGTAGCACTAATCCTTCGACGTTCGAAGTTGCCCGTTGTGTTGGTTGCTAACAAAGCCGACGACGGGAAGGACCTTTACGGGCAATATGAGTTCTACAAGTTGGGACTGGGTGACCCTTATTGTATTAGCGCTGCCACAGGTTCCGGTACTGGCGACTTGCTCGATTTGGTGGTATCCAAGTTGAATACCGATGAAGCCGATGACACCATGGACGGAACGCCTCGCTTTGCTGTGGTAGGTCGACCGAATGCCGGTAAGTCGAGTATCATCAACGCCTTCATTGGTGAGGACCGTAATATTGTAACCGATATTGCCGGCACTACACGTGACAGCATCTATACGAAATATGACAAGTTCGGTTTCGACTTCTACTTGGTTGACACAGCAGGTATCCGCCGCAAGAACAAGGTTACTGAAGACCTGGAGTTTTATAGCGTGATGCGTAGTATCCGTGCCATCGAGAATTCCGACGTATGTATCTTGATGATTGACGCTACGCGTGGCATCGAGGCCCAGGACATGAATATCTTCCAGCTGATACAGAAGAACAATAAGTCGTTGGTGGTTGTCGTGAACAAGTGGGATTTGGTAGAAGACAAGTCGCAGGAGGCTATCAAGACATTCGAGACAGCTATTCGCAACCGCATGGCTCCATTTGTCGACTTCCCTATCATCTTTGCTTCAGCAGTGACCAAGCAGCGCATCTTTAAGGTGCTTGAGACAGCCAAGCAAGTTTATCTGAATCGTAAGATAAAGATAGGAACGTCTAAGTTGAATGAGGTGCTGTTGCCCATTATCGAGGCTACACCACCCCCTAGCATCAAAGGAAAATATATTAAGATCAAGTATGTATCGCAGGTGCCGGACACGCAGATTCCCACTTTTGTGTTCTATGCAAACCTGCCACAGTATGTCAAGGAGCCCTATCGCCGTTTCTTGGAGAACAAGATGCGTGAGAACTGGACATTGACAGGTACACCCATTAATGTTTTTATCCGTCAGAAGTGAAGAACCTGTTATATACAGCAATGGCCTTCCTGGTTTTGTCTGCCTGTTCTCAGGCGTCACCCGAGGAAGAGGCAGCCAAAGCAGCTCAGGGCTATTATGCACGTCTGTTAGACAACAGCCCTGAGGATTTCTTGAAGGGTAGGGCTGGCGCAGATAGTCTGCCAGAACCCTATAAAGCCCAGTTGCTGAAAAATTACCAGCAGTATATGGAAGAAATGGTGGAAACCCACGGAGGCATCCGTGAAGTACGCGTCTCGGAAAATACAGGATATCGTGATACCACGCAAAATCTGACCTATGTATTCTTGATGCTTTGTTTCAACGACTCCACTCAGGAGGAAGTTACCGTGCCGATGCTGAATGTAAATGGCGAGTGGAAAATGAAATAGGAGAAACGAGCGGTGAAGAAAAAGAAAAACGGATTGAATTCTGAAGAATCAATCCGTTTATTTAGTTTGCAGCTCTGAAGTTATACATTCTTGCCATATTCAAGCAATACTCGCTATAAGCTTCACTTCTCAGCCATTTGTTAATTAATCTTTTCATCATCTTTTACCTTTCTTTACTTTAAATTGTTATCCTTTTTTTGTCCTTTTGACGATGCAAAGGTACGGTCTTTTTCGGGTCCGTGCAAGAGAAAAACCAAATTGTTTGCGCGCACAGTCGATTATTTGACCTTAATCAATCGTGTGGTTTCTGGTGAGTAACGGCTTCACGCATCTCCTTCAATAGGTCACTGGCAAAGATGAAGTCTGTCAGTTTCTTGTTGGTGGAGTTCATGATCTGGCTGCTTACCCCTTGCCACTCCTTACTGCCTTCGTAGATGAAGATGATGTTCTCGCCAATACCCATCACAGAATTCATGTCGTGGGTGTTGATGATGGTTGTCATATTGAATTCCTGTGTGATGGAGTGTAACAGGTCGTCAATAATCAGCGACGTTTTGGGGTCCAGTCCGGAGTTAGGCTCGTCACAGAAGAGATATTTGGGGTTGAGGGCGATGGCACGGGCAATAGCTACACGTTTTTGCATACCACCAGAAATCTCACCAGGGTATTTATCCTCAGCTCCTACCAGATTCACACGGTCTAAACAGTCCATAGCCCGTTTCTGGCGTTCGCGCAGATTCATGGAAGAAAACATGTCAAGCGGGAACATCACATTTTCCAGTACAGTGAGCGAGTCGAAAAGGGCAGCCGACTGGAAAATCATACCCATTTCACGCCGCATATGTACCTTCTCGTTCTTCGACATGCATACAAAATCGCGTCCGTCATAAAGAATCTGCCCACTGGTAGGCTCGAAGAGCCCCACCAGGTTTTTCATTAGCACGGTCTTTCCACTTCCACTTTGTCCGATAATCAAGTTGGTCTTACCGTCTTCAAACACCGTATTGATGTTTTTGAGCACTTCTCTGCCGTCAAAACTCTTACATAGATTCTTTACTTCAATCATGACAATAACTGCGTTAGGAATACATCGCTACAAAGAATCAGCACACTGGATGATACAACAGCATCCGTAGAAGCCTTGCCCACATTGACCGATCCCCCTTCTACCGTATAGCCGAAATAAGAAGGTACAGCGGAAATGATAAAAGCAAAGAAGAGACTCTTAATGATACTCATCCACACAAACCAAGGCTGGAAGGCATGCTGCAGTCCCAGTGTCAAGTCGTCAGGAACGATGATGTGTCCGATGTATGCTGTACCGTATGCCCCGACAATACCCATCGCTGAGGAGAAGATGACCAACAGCGGCATGATGGTGATCATACCGAGGATTTTCGGCAATATCAGATAACAGGCTGAGTTGACTCCCATGATGTCAAGTGCGTCAATCTGCTGGGTGACACGCATGGTTCCTATCTCTGATGCAATGTTTGACCCAACCTTACCTGCGAGGATCAAACACATGATAGAACTGGAAAACTCGAGCAGCATGATTTCACGGGTGGTGTATCCGCTTACCCATCGTGGCATCCATGGACTCTGGATGTTCAGTTTCATTTGAATGCAGATAACCGCACCGATAAAAAATGAGATGAGCAAAACAATGCCGATAGAGTTGATGCCCAGTTGGGCCATCTCCTTGACATACTGTTTCCAGAACATGCGAAAGCGTTCCGGCACAGAAAAGGTCCGTCCCATCAAAATGATGAACTTGCCGAATGTCGTCAGCCAATTATATAGTAACTTCGTCATATCGGCTGCGAAGGTACGAAGAAAAAATGAGTCAGCCAAGAGGTCTGCTCATTTTTTTATGATGCATAAAAATCGTAAAAGTTAAATGGGTTATGAAAAAAAATTGTATCTTTGCAGCCACTATGGACGATATAACGAATGTACAGGTAGCAGAGCAGGGACAACTGGTGCTGCGGACAGAAGGACTCATCAAGCGCTATGGAAAGCGTACGGTAGTCAACAATGTGAGCTTTGATGTTAAGCAGGGCGAGATTGTTGGATTGTTAGGACCCAATGGCGCTGGCAAGACAACCTCATTTTACATGACTACAGGTCTGATAGTCCCTAATGGCGGACATATTTATCTTGGTGACGAAGAAGTAACGAGCTATCCTGTCTTTAAGCGTGCTCGTGCAGGAATCGGATATCTAGCCCAGGAAGCATCGGTGTTCCGTAAGATGTCGGTAGAGGACAATATTCTTTCTGTATTGGAAATGACCGGTAAGCCCCGCGAGTATCAGTTGGAGAAGCTGGAAAGCTTGATTTCCGAGTTCCGATTGCAGAAAGTGCGCAAGAACAAAGGTGACCAACTCTCTGGTGGTGAGCGCCGTCGAACAGAGATTGCCCGTTGTTTGGCTATCGAACCGAAGTTCATCATGCTTGACGAGCCTTTTGCCGGAGTAGACCCTATTGCGGTAGAAGATATTCAGCAGATTGTGTGGCAGTTGAAATATCGTAATATAGGCATTCTGATAACCGACCATAATGTGCATGAAACACTGAATATCACCGATCGTGCATACCTGTTGTTTGAAGGACGTATCCTGTTCAAGGGAACTCCCGATGAGCTTGCTGTTAATCCTATCGTAAGGGAAAAATATCTAGGCTCGAATTTTGTTCTTCAAAAGAAAGACTTTGCCAAGATGGCAGAGTTGCGCGCCCACAAGTGGGGTCTGGAAGAGTAGTTTTTTATACAGTAGCAAAACACAAACGATGAATAGACTGATTGTATTCTTGACAGTCCTGTTATGTCCATGGACATTACTTGCACAGTCCTTAAAGGCATTCCCAACGGCAGAAGGTTTTGGTAAGTATGCCTCGGGTGGCCGAGGAGGAAAGGTGGTGGAGGTGACGAACCTCAACGATACGGGGGAAGGATCGTTGCGCTGGGCGCTGACAGAGGCAGGTAAGGAAAATGCAACCATTGTATTCCGCGTTAGTGGTATCATCACCATAGGCCCGAATCCGCAACGTAAGGGAGAGCATTCTATACGCGCAAAGTTGAAGAACGTGACCATAGCCGGTCAGACAGCTCCGGGCGAAGGAATCTTGTTGCGTGGAGGCAAACTGAACTTAGGCGGTTCTGAAAACGTGATTATTCGTAACATCCGTTCGCGTCTGGGAACAAAAGGTGATCCGACAAAGACAAAGAAGGAAAACTTCATTGAGGGTGGAGCTATTGGCATTGAGAATGGGCGGAACATCATCATTGACCACTGTTGTTTCGGATGGAGCGGTGAGGAGAACATGACGATGTATGATAACCAGTTTACGACTGTTCAGTGGTGTATTATCCATGAAGGACTCTACGATGCGGGTCATCATAAGGGTGCCCGTGGCTATGGAGCCCAATGGGATGGCTCGCCGGCGACATTCCATCATAATCTGTTGGCCAGTAACGATAGTCGAAGCGCGCGTATTAATGGTGCTACAAATCCCAAAGGCGACAAGAATGTCTTTCTTGAATACCAAAACAATGTAAACTTCAATTGGGGACGACGTAATTCCTGCTACGGTGGTGAGAATGAGGCAGGAGAAGGAAGTAGTCATGAGTGTAATTTCATAGGAAACTATTACAAACCAGGTCCAGCTCATCCGCAGGATAATGTCCTGATAGAACTCTCTGCTGCACGAAAAGGGAAAACGCTTACCGGACCATCGTTGTGGTATTTTGCCGACAATGTCATGGAAGGTCAGAAAACAAGTGACGACTGGCTTCTTGTTAGCAATAAAACAGGGTATGCGATTAACCAGTTGAAAGCCCTTCAGCCCCTTAGCCGACAGGAGTATACTGACTATCTAACCCCTGCAGAGTCAGCCAAGAAGGCCTATCGGCATGTGCTTCAACGGGCAGGTACCATTCGGCGTGACGCTGTAGAGCGTCGCATTATTGAGGATGTCAAAAGCGGTCAGCCCCGCTATAGCGGTTTCCAGGCTCATCGTCAAGGAATCATCGACTCTCCTGCTGATGCGGAAGGGTGGCCGCAGTATGCTGATGCTCAGCCCGTTGTAGATAGAGACCATGACGGTATGGACGATGCCTGGGAACTGAAGAACGGACTTGACCCAATGAACGCAGAAGACCGTAATGTGCAGTTCTCCAAAGAAGGCTATACCGCTTTAGAAGTATACATGAATAGCCTTATGGGTGAGTGATTCCCCGTTAAAAAAGCTAATTTTCATCATTATTATTAGGTGATTACGGAGATTTTTCGTACCTTTGCACGCTCAAAACTGATTATATAATATAAATAAGGTATAAAGAGATGAATATTTCATTTGAAGCTCCAGACAAAATCAATGGTCTGATGACCATTACATTGGAGACGGCTGATTATCAGCCAGAGGTCGATAAGACATTGAAAGACTATCGTAAACGTGCAAACATTCCTGGATTCCGTCCTGGACAGGCTCCCATGGGAATGATTAAGCGCCAGTTCGGACCTTCTGTCAAAGTTGATACCGTCAACAAACTGCTTGGAGAGAAGTTGTACGAGTATGTTCGTGAGAATAAGATTCAGATGCTGGGTGAGCCATTGCCCAGCGAGCAGCAGGAACAGCTCGATTTTGAGAGTGACAAACCCCTGACTTTCAAGTTTGACATTGCTGTTGCCCCAGCGTTCGAAGCAAAGCTGAGTGGTAAGGATAAGATTCCTTATTATAACATCACTGTTGAAGACAAGCTCATTGATCAACAGGTTGAGATGTACCAGAGTCGTAGTGGTCACTATGAGAAGGTTGAGAATTTCGATATGGAGCAGCGTGACATGCTGAAGGGTGACCTCCGTGAACTTGATGCAGCAGGTAATGTTAAAGAAGGCGGTATTACGGTAGCTGATGCTGTGCTGATGCCTCAATACATCAAGGTTGACGACCAGAAGAAACTCTTCGAAGGTTCTAAGCTGGGTGATATTATCACATGGAATCCCCGCAAGGCATACCCGGAGAGTGATGTAGAGGTTAGCTCATTGATGAAGATTCAGAAGGAGGAAGTGAAAGACCACGAAGGCGACTTCACGTTCCAGATTACAGAAATCAGCCGCTTCGTAAAGGCAGAGGTTAATCAGGAGCTGTTCGATCAGACTTTTGGTGAAGGTACTGTGAAGGACGAGAAGGAGTTCCGTCAGAAGATTGCCGACACTATCAGCCAGCAATTCAAGTCTGACTCTGACTATAAGTTCCTGTTGGATGTTCGTGCACATATGGAGAAAAAGGTTGGGAAATTGGAGTTCCCCGAGGCTCTGTTGAAGCGCGTTATGCTGAACAACAATAAGGACAAAGGCGCTGACTTCGTTGAGAAGAACTTTGACGCCAGCATCAAGGAACTTGGCTGGCACTTGATTAAGGAACAGCTGGTTGCTGCTCAGGAGATTAAGGTCGGAGATGACGATCTGAAGAACGTTGCCAAAGAGGCCGCCCGTGCGCAGTTTGCTCAGTATGGTATGTCGAATGTTCCTGATGAGTATTTGGAAAACTATGCTCAGGAGATGCTGAAGAAGCGCGAGAATGTAGACGGATTGGTTGACCGTGCCGTTGACGTGAAACTCACTGCAGCCCTAAAGAGTGTAGTTAAGCTTGAAGAGAAAGACATCACATTGGATAAATTCCAGGAGATGCTTCAGAAAAAATAAGTAAAAAAGGACACTTTAAAGTTCTTTAACCAAAAAATAAAGTCGGAATGTATGGCATTCCGACTTTTTTGTGTAATTTTGTATTTACTAATCACAATGAATATGAACAACGATTTTAGAAAATACGCTACTAAGCATCTTGGCATTAATGGCCTTGTACTTGATGAAGTGATGAGTGCACAGGCACAGTATCTGAACCCTTACATCCTTGAAGAACGTCAATTGAACGTGACACAGATGGATGTTTTCTCACGTTTGATGATGGACCGCATTATCTTCCTCGGTACTCAGATTGATGATTATACCGCCAATACACTGCAGGCTCAACTGTTGTATTTGGACTCTGTTGACTCCGGCAAGGACATCAGCATCTATCTGAACTCTCCTGGTGGTAGTGTTACGGCGGGACTGGGTATCTATGATACCATGCAGTTCATCTCTAGCGATGTGGCAACTATTTGTACTGGGATGGCCGCTTCTATGGCTGCTGTTCTGCTTGTGGCTGGTACTGAAGGCAAACGCTCTGCCTTACCTCACAGTCGCGTAATGATTCACCAGCCTCTGGGCGGCGTACAAGGACAGGCTTCGGATATAGAAATCGAAGCAAAGGAGATCATGAAGTTTAAGAAAGAACTCTATACGATTATCTCCGAGCATTCGCATACACCATATGATAAGGTGTGGAATGACTCTGACCGTAATTATTGGATGACGGCAGAAGAGGCAAAAGAGTATGGTATGATTGACCAGGTATTGATAAAGAAGTAATGAGGAAACAGTGTAACTTTTGCGGACGGTCAGAAAAAGAGGTTAAGCTCTTGATAACTGGAGTGAATGGTTGTATCTGTGAAGACTGTGCAGTGCAGGCTTATCAGGTGGCAACTGCTAATGGCTATGGCCCTGATGCAAAGAAGGCTGCTGCCCCCTTTAAAATGAAACGTTTGCCAAAACCTAAAGAAATCAAAGAACACCTTGATCAGTATGTGATAGGTCAGGATGAGGCAAAACGTTACCTTTCCGTAGCAGTTTATAACCATTACAAACGATTGCAGCAACCTGCAGACGAAAATGGTGTTGAGATAGAGAAATCGAACATTATCATGGTCGGTTCTACGGGAACGGGTAAGACCTTGCTGGCTCGTACTATTGCGAAGATGCTGGATGTGCCGTTTACGATAGTAGATGCTACTGTATTCACAGAGGCAGGCTACGTTGGTGAGGACGTCGAGAGTATCCTTTCCCGTTTGTTGCAAGTGGCAGATTATAATGTGGAAGCTACGCAACGAGGCATCGTCTTTATTGACGAGATTGACAAGATAGCTCGTAAGTCTGACAACCCTAGCATTACCCGTGACGTGAGTGGTGAAGGCGTACAGCAGGGATTGTTGAAATTGTTGGAGGGCACGATGGTCAATGTACCGCCGCAGGGAGGTCGTAAGCATCCTGATCAGGAGTATATTCATGTGGATACGCGTAATATACTGTTTATCTGTGGTGGCGCCTTTGACGGAATAGAACGCAAGATAGCCCAGCGTATGAATACACATGTGGTAGGTTATAATTCCGTGCAGAATGTTCGCAAGATTGACAAGAACGATCTGATGAAATATATCTTGCCGCAGGATTTGAAGTCGTTTGGACTTATCCCTGAAATTATCGGCCGCCTGCCTGTGCTGACCTATTTGAATCCGTTGGATCGTGACGCACTGACCAAAATTTTGACGGAACCGAAGAATTCTATAGTCAAACAATATGAGAAACTGTTTGAAATGGATGGCATCAAGTTGACGTTTACTCCCGAAGCATTAAAGCTGATTGTTGATAAGGCTATGGAGTATAAACTTGGTGCTCGTGGACTACGCTCCATAGTTGAAAGTATCATGATGGATGCGATGTTTGAGATACCATCAAAAAGAACGAAATCCTTTGACGTGACGGCGGAGTATGCTCAGAAGCAGCTTGATAAGTCACATTTAAACTAAGGTGTGGAGGCACCTCAATAAGAGTCTATGGCAAATAATAAACAAAATCTGACGGCGGCCCTGAAGAAATATTTCGGCTTTGATAAGTTCAAGGGCGATCAAGAGGCCATTGTCCAAAATGTCCTGGATGGTAAAGATACCTTTGTGCTGATGCCTACTGGTGGCGGTAAGTCGCTATGCTATCAGTTACCCTCTTTGTTGATGGAAGGCACGGCCATTGTTATTTCCCCGTTGATAGCCTTGATGAAGAATCAGGTGGATATCATTAGTTCGATGAGTGACGAGGGAACGGCCCATTATCTCAATTCCTCGCTTAACAAGGCAGCTATTGATCAAGTGAAGGCAGACATACTGGCAGGGAGAACTAAACTGTTGTATGTTGCTCCGGAGTCGTTGACGAAAGAGGAAAATGTGGAATTCCTGAAGCAGGCAAAGATTTCATTCTATGCTGTGGATGAAGCGCATTGTATTTCTGAGTGGGGGCATGACTTCCGCCCCGAATATCGTCGCATCCGCCCGATAATCAATGAGATAGGCGTTGCTCCAGTGATAGCCTTGACTGCAACGGCTACTGATAAAGTACGTACGGATATCAAGAAGAACCTCGGCATTTTGGACGCTGTCGAATTCAAGAGTTCCTTTAACCGTCCGAATCTGTATTATGAGGTGCGTCCGAAGACACGTGAGGTCGATAAGGATATTATTAAGTTCATTAAGCAACATTCCGGCAAGAGTGGCATAATCTATTGTCTTTCACGTAAGAAAGTAGAAGAATTGGCTGAGATTCTTAAGGCTAATGACATTCGGGCGGCTGCATATCATGCAGGTTTAGAGTCAGCGCTTCGCTCGCAAACACAAGATGATTTTCTAATGGAACGCATTGATGTGATCGTTGCGACGATAGCTTTTGGAATGGGTATAGATAAACCAGATGTGCGTTTTGTGATTCACTATGACATCCCTAAGTCTCTGGAAGGATACTATCAGGAAACAGGACGTGCAGGACGTGATGGCGGTGAGGGGCTGTGCATTACTTTCTATGCTCAAAAGGATTTGCAGAAGCTGGATAAGTTTATGGAAGGCAAACCCGTTGCTGAACAGGATATCGGTCGGCAACTATTGGCTGAGACGGCTGCTTATGCGGAGACCTCTGTATGCAGACGTAAGATGCTTCTCCATTATTTTGGCGAGGAATATACACAGGAGAACTGTCATAACTGTGATAATTGCCTGCATCCCAAGACTAAAATTGATGCGGAGAAACAGCTTGTTATCGTATTGGGCGCCATACAAGCCCTAAAGGAGAACTTCCGCTCTGACTATATTATTGACTTTGTGGTCGGTCGTGAAACAGAGGAAATTCTCGCTCATAAACACCAGAATCACGAACTCTTCGGAGCGGGTGAGGACTATGAGGAGAAACACTGGAATCCAGTCATCCGTCAAGCATTGATTGCCGGTTATTTGAAGAAAGACGTGGAAAATTATGGACTGCTGAAACTGACGTCTGCCGGGAAGAAATTCCTGAAAAATCCGACGACATTCCAAATTGTTGAGGACAATGAGTTTGCAGAGGATTATGAGTCCAGTACTGAGCATGAAGGAGGAACGAGTGCCCTTGACCCCACCTTAAGTGCGATGCTTAAAGATTTGCGAAAGAAGGTCAGTCGGCAGTTGGACCGTCCCCCCTATGTTATTTTCCAAGATGTGTCTATTGAGCAAATGGCTACTGACTACCCCATGACCCTAGAGGAGTTGAAAAATATTCAGGGAGTAGGAGAAGGAAAGGTGAAACAGCCTTATGCCAAGGCATTCGTTGATTTAATCAAACAGTATTGTGAGGAGAATGAAATAGTCCGTCATGCAGACCTCCGTGTCCGAACGGTTGCCAAGAAGTCGATATTGAAAGTGAAGATCATTCAGGCCATAGATCGTCAGATCGCTCTTGATGATATTGCTACAGCGCAAGGACTTGAGTTTGAAGAACTGCTGGACGAGGTAGAGGCTATTGTCTATAGTGGCACCAAACTGAATATTGACTACTTTTTGGATGAAGTGATGGACGAGGATCATGTTGACGACATCTATGATTATTTTGCCGACAGTGAAACCGATTCCCTGGAAGCTGCAATAGATGAGTTAGGTCAGGAATGCTCGGAAGATGAGATTCGTTTGGTCCGTATAAAGTTTATCTCAGAAATGGCTAATTAGCTGCTGACTTTTTAGGGGGTGGCTTTTTGCATTAAAACGTGTTAATATTGCGTGCAAAGATGGCGTTTTCTCACGGGAAATCACTATCTTTGCACGCAATAAAATTAAAAGAGTATTTTTATGTCATCATTTATTGCAGACAAAATCGTTATGGATGGACTGACTTTTGACGATGTCCTCTTGATTCCCGCTTATTCTGAAGTACTGCCCAAGATGGTAGAGTTGCGAACCCGCTTTTCTCGTAATATCGAGTTGAACGTACCTTTTGTGACAGCTGCGATGGACACAGTTACGGAAAGCCAGATGGCTATTGCTATTGCCCGTGAAGGTGGTATCGGCGTGATTCATAAGAATATGTCAATAGAGGATCAGGCCCGCCAGGTTGCTATTGTGAAACGTGCAGAAAATGGTATGATTTACGATCCTGTAACCATTCGCAGGGGCTCTACCGTAAGGGATGCCCTGGATATTATGGCGGAATATCATATCGGAGGAATTCCTGTCGTCGACGAAGAGAATCGTCTGGTTGGTATCGTGACCAATCGTGACCTTCGTTTTGAACGCCGCTTGGACCGTAAAATAGATGATGTAATGTCTAAAGACCATCTGGTGACTACTCATCAGCAGACAGACCTGACAGCTGCAGCCCAGATTCTTCAGGAGAATAAGATTGAAAAACTGCCTGTTGTCGATAAGGACAATCACTTGGTCGGTTTGATTACCTATAAGGATATTACGAAGGCCAAAGATAAGCCAATGGCTTGTAAGGATGAGAAAGGTCGTTTGCGTGTAGCCGCTGGCGTGGGTGTGACGGTTGATACCCTCGAACGTATGCAGGCGCTGGTAAATGCCGGTGTCGATGCCATTGTTATTGATACGGCTCATGGTCATTCAAAGAGTGTGATTGAGAAACTGCGTGAGGCAAAGTCCTCTTTCCCCAATATAGATATTGTTGTGGGTAATATCGCTACGGGCGAGGCTGCCAAGATGCT
>Ga0247610_10003622_pt1 | contig 16833 bp, 17 predicted proteins | sample 174DNAGHGhighgp2_FD_193483 | JGI IMG/M metagenome (GOLD analysis project Ga0247610, IMG submission 193483) | Sheep rumen microbial communities from Palmerston North, Manawatu-Wanganui, New Zealand - 1742 DNA GHGhigh gp2 | ecosystem: Host-associated > Mammals > Digestive system > Stomach > Rumen... | reverse complement strand
GCTGCTTGTCAGCTGGGTGGTGCTCATGCGCATCTTCCCCTTCACGCAAAAGACCATCGAACTTCAAATAGAAGGAGAGATGAAAAAGGACATTAAGACTTATATCGTGATTGTGACATTCGCCATCACCGTCTTGTTGTGGCTGCTCGACTCATTAACCGGCATCAACTCCTACACCGTGGCTTTGATACCCTTCGTGGTATTCTCCCTCTGCGGCATCATCGACCGCCGCGACTTGGAGGAGATCAACTGGTCGGTGATATGGATGGTGGCAGGTGGCTTCGCGCTGGGTTACGGTCTCAATGCCTCCGGCTTGGCAGAGCGTGCCGTGGAAAGCATTCCGTTTGGCAATTTCTCCCCCATCCTCATCATGGTGCTCTCAGGGTTGGTCTGCTATGGATTGTCGAATTTCATCTCCAACTCCGCCACAGCAGCCTTGTTGATGCCCATTCTCACCGTGGTTTGCGCCGCAATGGGCGACAAACTCGATGCCATAGGTGGCACGTCCACCATCCTCATCGGCGTTGCCGTAGCCGCATCAAGTGCGATGGTTCTTCCCATCTCCACACCTCCGAATGCCCTGGCCTACGCCACCAACCTTGTCAAGCAAAAAGACATGGCCAAAATAGGATTGATATCCGGCATCCTAAGCATCGTCATGGGTTATGTGCTGCTCTATGTTGTCGGCACGATGCATCTGATTTGATGCCATCTATTTGACACGACACTTGTGGTCGCCCATTAAAGGAATAACCATGTGAGAAAAAGGCTTTTCTCACATGGTTATTATCATATGGCCCAATCATATGGGTTCCATCGATGAATGGTTGGTGATGAGAAGTGGTCAGAAGGAGAAGAAATTGAAGAAATAGAGGACTGCGGCCCAATTTCTGTTACTCATATTCCTTACTGTTCCGATGTTACGTCCACCCTTGTATATGTCTCCGTTGGAGCGTACCTCTCCCACCCTTCTGCCATCCTCGAAGATGTCTCCGTTGGAGCGGATTTGCCCCACTCTTCTTCCATCCTTGAAGACGTCGCCATCGGAGCGGATTTGTCCAGCAGACCTTCCTTGCACATAGATGTCACCATTGGAATACAGTCTCCCCACATTGCGCCCACTGATGAACACATCGCCATTGGAACGGATGGTTCCCACCTGACGTCCTTGGTAGAACAGCTCCATATCCTTTGTTTGTGAGGTGGATTGCGTCGATGTCGAGGAAGCACGAGAGATGGAACTGTTCTGGGTAGGCGTGGTAGTCTGAGAGGTTTGAGTGGTCTGAGTATTCTGAGTGGTCCGAGTAGTCTGAGTGATCCGAGGGGTCTGAGGGGTCTGAGGGGTCTGAGTATTACGAGAGGTTTGAGAGGGTTGAGAGGTTTGAGTATTTTGGGCAATACCTGTACCGAAGATGTTTCCGTAGGAATCTATCGTGCTGGCCACAGAACCAAGCTGATAGAGGGTGTTTTCCAAAGAGCCACATCCAAAGGATGCCATGGTGGCGACAATGATGCAGGATAAAGCACATAAGCGCATCCATATACGTTGGGCCGTCATTGTCATGCGAGTCTTAGAAAGATTTTTTTTCATAACGAATGGTAATGTATAGTTGTAATACTTGTAGTTTTTTACTTTGCTTTTTTTATTGACGGAGAAGGAATAGAAATGTAATCGTGTTTTTTTTGTTGAAAAGTTTGTATTTTTCAATATTATTGCTACTTTTGCAGTCTACAATCATCCTGTCAGTAAACAAAGTCTCGACTAACACCATCAATCCATGAACCGTTCAGACTGTATTGTCATCATCCCCACCTACCAGGAGAAGGAAAACATCGAAAAGATCACGAGGGCGATATTCGCTCTTGAGAAGCGTTTCGACATCCTTGTCATCGACGATGGCAGTCCTGATGGCACGGCATCGATAGTCCACCGCCTTATAGAGGAGGAGTTTTCCGACCGTCTCCACATCATTGAGCGTTCAGGCAAACTTGGTTTAGGCACCGCCTACCTGACTGGCTTCAAATGGGCCTTGGAACAAGGCTACGAGTATGTATTCGAGATGGACGCCGACTTCAGCCATGCCCCCGAAGACCTCCCACGACTATATTCCGCTTGTCACGACGAGGGTTATGACTTGGCCATCGGTTCGCGTTATATCAGTGGAGTCAACGTTGTGAACTGGCCTATGGGTCGTGTGCTGATGAGTTATTTTGCCTCCAAATATGTCCGGTTTGTCACAGGCTTCAACATCCACGATACGACAGCCGGTTTCAAGTGCTACAAGCGGCGCGTTTTGGAAACGATAGAGCTTGACAAGATTCGTTTCAAGGGTTATGGTTTTCAAATCGAGATGAAATACACCACTTACAAGATAGGTTTCCGCATCAAAGAGGTGCCGGTGGTGTTTGTAAACCGTCGTGAGGGCGTCAGCAAGATGAGTGGGGGCATATTTTCTGAAGCCTTCTTCGGTGTCATGCGTCTCCGTTGGGACGGTTGGTTCCGCAAATATCCACCACTACCGAAGGATTAACCTGGGCCGCAATGATATTGCGGCATAGAAGACGGGCTGCATAGAGGCCGCAATGGCATAGAGGACAAAAGGACAGACAGGGCCGACATGTCTTATTGGTCGGGGTTTTCCACGGTGCCTTGATATTCCGGTGTGAGTGCAGACATGATGGCACTGTAGCTGTCTGTCATGGCAGATGACACATTTGCAGGTCCTTTTTCGAAAGGATATACGGGTTGGTGTATGGTGAGCTTCAATGGATGCCATTCCACGAAATGCCAGTCATTCATCCTTGGCAGGACATTGAAGGAGCCATTGATAGTCAGCGGGACAACAGGCAGTTGCAGTTCATCGGCCAACATGAAAGCCCCTCTTTTGAAAATTCCCATATGCCCTGTGAATGTTCTGGCCCCCTCTGGAAACACCATGAGCGAGGTCCCTCCAGTGAGCATTTCCCTTGCATGGTCATAAGTAGCCTTGATTTTTTTCGGTCCCCGTTTGTCGACAAGTATTTGCTTTGATGCCTTGCATGCCGCCCCCACCAAGGGTATTTTCAATATTTGGTATTTCATCATCCATTTGATGTTCCTCCCAAGGAATCCATATACGAGGAAGATGTCAAAAGCCCCTTGGTGGTTTGCCACGAAGACATATGACTTGTCTTTTTCGAGATTAGCCTCTCCTTCCACCTTTACTGGCAACAGGAGCACCTTGATGATGAGCCATCCCCACCATTTCCCCGGATAATATCCCCAGAAATGCGCGTTGCCAATTGCACATCCCAGGATGACCATAAGAGCGGTGATGATGGTGTAAACAAGAATGATGGGAAGTGCGATGAACAGTTGATAGATGCGATATAGATATTTCATAATCATGTGGATGATAAATGTTATTCCTTGTGAAGTGTGAGCAGCACCACCTCTCCCGTGACGTTGAACCTAAGGGGGATGAGCGCTCCCAGTCCTGCGGTGACATATAGTTTTTTCCCTTTCAACTCATACATGCCGTAGTCTTCCGTGAATCCAAAGGTCGTAGTTGAAAGACCGAAGAGCCTGATTTGTCCTCCATGAGTATGCCCACTGATGGTAAGCGGTGCATCGACGTATGGGACTATTGAAGTCCTCCAATGCTTGGGATTGTGTGCGAGCATGATGGTGAACGCCCCCGGTGCTATTCCAGCAATGGCGTTCCCATAATTGGCCACGTCCCTTTCCACTCCCCATTGCTCATTGCCTTTCAACCCAGCCACGACAATGCTGTCGTTCCCATGGTGTATGGAGACGTGTTCGTTGAGCAGCAACTTCCACCCCATGTCGCGCTGATACTTCTTGGTTTTCTCCTCCTCAGCCAGTTTTTCCTCCATCGTCCCGCCCATGTACTTGGAATAGTCATGGTTACCCATGACGGAGTACACCCCGTCAGATGCCTTCAACCGTGAGAGAGTGGGCACATGTTCCTCCATCTCTTCCGGACGTGTGTTCTGAATGTCTCCAAGGAAGAAGATGGCATCGGGTTTCAGCGCAAGCATGCTGTCCACCGCGTCGACCAGCACTTTCCTGCTATTTCCCGTGAAGCTTCCCACATGTGCATCGGAGAAGAGCACGATGCGATATCCATCAAACTCCTTTGGCAGCCTTGAGGATGTGAACTCCACCCTTTTCACTTCGAATTTGTTGAAACCTATGGTTGACCCATAAATGGTCACATAGACGGATAGTGCAGCCAGCACGCCCCCAAGAGGTATTCCCCAATTCCTTCGGGAGTGAACCATCATCCTCGCCAAACTACCAATTGCACCGCATAAGGCAATCAACACTTTAGGAATGACATACACTCCCATGATGAACAAATAAATGTTGAGCGATGTTTGCGGATGCGGTGTGAAGTCAGGTTCAAGAGCCAACCAACAGGTATAAGCCATCATCGCGAAAGTTTGCATCCACCACGCCATCTTCCAGCGCCACGAGCATTTTGAGATGCTGTGCTGGTAGATGCTGAGGTCGGGCAACATGATAAGTGCGACGTACAACAAAAAGGCTCTTGCTATCATCTTTATTACAGTCTAATATAGTTCAGTTATCTTTCACGATATTTGAAGCGAGGAATTTCCCCATCATTTCCATAGGGATGCCTCTTCTATTTGCATAATCAGCCAATTGGTCTTTTCCTATCTTCCCCAGGTTGAAGTACCTGGCTTTCGGATGAGAAATCATCAACCCCGATACCGACGCGTGAGGTCTCATGGCCCCGTTCTCAGTAAGGTTTATTCCAATCTCCCCCATGCCTATCAGCCTGTCGATGAGGAAATTCATGCTGGTGTCAGGCAAAGACGGGTATCCCACCGCCGGCCTGATGCCTTGGAATTGCTCCGCATGGATCTGCTGGATGGATAGCTTTTCTTCCGGCGCATACCCCCATAAGTTCTTGCGCACTTCCTCATGGAGCATCTCCGCAGTAGCCTCAGCCAACCTGTCTGCCACGGTTTGAACCAACAACCTTTTGTAAGGGTCATCCTCTCCCACCCTTTCCATCATAGGGTCAACAGTGGCAGCGAACACCCCCACCTTGTCTACTCCAGCACCGGCAGGGCTGACGAAATCAGCCAGACAGAGACACGACCCTGTCTCCGGGTCGGGTTGCTGTTGTCTCAACAAGGGCATCCTGAAACCCTCCAACACGAGGTCGTCACCCTCAGCCTGTGCGTCGTACAATCCTACAACCGCATACGTATGGTATGATGAAGAGTCAAACAGCCTCAGCAAGTCCTCAGCATCCTCCCTCAGGTTCTTACGCAGCTCCTCAGGTTTTCCACCCATCTGCCAAGCATGGTAGAAATAGAGCCAGTTGACGTATGGCTCCACCTGATGTATGGCATATTTGAAAATCCTCCTCATTTTTTGTCACGGAACCTCACTTCCTCCCCTTGCACGCTGTCATCGAAACAGTCGTGGTCGAGAATGTGTCTCCCATTGCAGAAAGTATGCACGACCCGCCAATTGAATCGCTCACCTTCAAGAGGCGTCCATCCACATTTGCTTTTCACCATCTCATTTGTCAGCGTCCAGGGCTCACCTCTCCTGACCAGTACCACATCGGCCTTGTATCCCGGTCTCAAGAAACCTCTTCCTTGTATTTCGAACAGCATGGCCGGATGGTGGCACATCAGCTGCACCAACCTCTCCATAGAAATCCATCCGTCGTCGACCAGTCTCAGCATTCCTATGAGCGAGAACTGCACCATGGGCATTCCCGACGCCGCTTTCCTGCATCCTCCCACCTTCTCATTTCTGAGATGCGGCGCATGGTCGGTAGCCACGGTGAACAGCCTTCCATCAGAGAGAGCCTGTCGCAACGCCTTCCTGTCTTCCTCAGTCTTCACCGCTGGGTTGCATTTGACCAACGCCCCCCGTAAACAATAGTCAGCCTTGGTAAACAACAAGTGAGGCAAGGCCACCTCTGCGGTGATTCTGGGCAATTCGTCACCCTCTTTGTAAGATTGGAAGAGCGACAGTTCCTGTTGTGTGGAGACATGAGCCACATGCAACCTCGCCCCAGTCTCCCGAGCCAGATTGACGGCAAATGTCGAAGATTCGATACAGGCTTTGGCAGAGCGCACCAGAGGATGCAATTCTACCGGCGGGTCATCACCGTAGCGGCTGATAGCAATCTCCATTTGACGATTGATTTCCCCATTGTCCTCGCAATGGGCTACAATGGGCATGGATGCATTCCGAAAGAGCCGTATTAGTGTTTCACGCCTATCCACCAGCATATTGCCAGTGGATGCCCCCAGGAACACCTTGATTCCGGGGACACGTCTTTGGTCGATTTGTGAGACCAAGTCGATGTTGTCGTTGGTGGCTCCAAAGAAGAAAGAGTAATTGACGTGACATCCTCTTTCAGCCGTTTTGAATTTGTCTTCCAGTGCCTTCAGCGTCGTAGTCTGCGGAATGGTGTTAGGCATATCGAAGAATGTAGTCACCCCCCCCCATGCAGCCGCCCTGCTCTCGCTCAAGATGTCAGCCTTTGCTGTGAGTCCGGGTTCTCTGAAGTGCACGTGAGAGTCAATGACGCCGGGCAAAAGAAAGCACCCTGAGGCATCCACACAAACATCGTAAATGCCACAAGGTGCGTTCGTACCTTCGTAAATCTTTTCTATGCAGTCATCCTTGATGACCAGATGGCCCACAAAGGACCTTCCTTCATTGACGATGGTGGCACCAGAAAGCAACGTACGCATATCGTTTCATCACTTTTTCTTCACCACTTTTGATGTATCTCCTTTCTCTTTCCCCGCAGAAGCCGCCATCTCGTTTGGCGTGGGAGGTTTCGGCGATGCTTTTGGAGCCGCGGGAGCCACTTGCTCCAATCCATTGGCTCGGTTTTGAATCTGTTTAGCCTTGTTGATGTAATCAGAAACAAGAGGGTCATTCTTGAACTTGTCGGTAGCTTTACTCATGATATCAACAACCCATGGAGTCATCTCGGGGAATTGCTGTGTCTGTGCATAAGTCATGAAGATGAACGGCCCTAATACATTGTCGAAATTCTCAACAACCGACTGGGTGAAAAGCGAGTCCATTGATGCATTGATCAACTGGTATTGTTTATTTAGTCTTGGAATGACATCATTCTGCATATCCTCCCCGTCCATGAATGCCAAATTATATTCATGATCCAAATCATCTACTCGTATTTTCAAGCTGTCATATCTTGAAAAGAATTGGAATAGTTTGTCGTTGAGGTCGGTTCCTCCCCATATCCTTCTGTCCTTGTTCACCTTTACATTAATCATTCCATCTTCGAGCACCAATGGTATGATGAACCTGTCGTTGACAAGGTATGCCACTCTCAAGCTGTCGGTGGTTCCGGAAAGACCAAATTTCCCATGAATCACCTCTGTTGAATCCATGTTTGTCCACGAATTCCCCTTAGCTATTTTGAGATAAACAAAACTGTTATCAAGCCCTGGGTGGTCGGTCGACCCTTCAATATTGTATGATTTCATACATGAAGCCAACCCCGTGACCAGCACGACACATATAAAGACAGAAAGTTTGTTGTTCATATTTAGATATGCGAAATTAATTTCAATGACAAAAATACAATCAAATATCGATGTATGGAAACTTTTCCCTCCCTTATTGGTTTGGCGAGGGCACTTTTTATGATTTTTTCAATCTTTTTGCAATTCATTTGAAATTCTATGTGTAGAATATAGTTGCAATACAGCGGCCGCCAAGAGGAAAATGACCCATTTGTTGTAAATGTATGCTATGTAATCTTGATAAGGCATCAATGATGCAAGAAAGTGGTAATGAGTGTCAACCAACAACACTCCTGCAATGATGAAAAAGACTCCTGAAGCAAGCATGATTCGCCTTAATCTTTTCAGTACGATTTTGTCTCCTTCGTATCTTTGCCTCACCTGCATGGCCACGAAAAGTATCGCTCCAAGCAAATAGACCCACGAGAACACCTTGGGATGCCACAAGAATGCACAGCATCCGGCCCCAACAGTCATGAGCAATCCTCCAATCAGATAGATGTATGTTTCAATCTTGCTTAACTGGCGCATAGTCGTTTTTGTCTTTTATTTCGTCACTGAGCACATAGATGTCCTCGTCGCTCGCTTTCATGAAATACCTCTCTCTCGCAATCCTTCTCACTTCCTCAGGATTGCGATCCATCTCCTCCAGTCTTAGCGAGTCTTGCATGAATCGCATATCCTGCTTTTCTATCTCATCTTCCAGTTCAGCAATCTGTCGCGCATATTTATAACGTTGCATCATGCTGTTTTCTCCCAGCACGGTGATGATCAAGACGCCCCCAATAATGACGATGACATACTTGAACTTTCCGATAATCCACAATATTTTCTTCCCTAATCTCATCTACATTTCCAAATTATCAAGTGCCAACCTTCATACGGCTGAAGCACTGTCTTTCTTCGACTAACGGGCAAAGTTAGTCAAAAAAAAGCATAGAACCACCAGAAGAGCGTGAAAGAATGTTAATGCACCATCCTTTCAATCATTCTCTAATGTAAATCCCCACGTCTTCGTGGTTTTTTCACCTTTGAAGCCATGGGGATTGCTATTTTTCCTATTTAGTTTCTATTTGTTGGGACCAACGGGATCAACCACGGAGTCTCCTCTTATGACGTCATCGTCACCGCCACCTCCACCTTCACCAGGGTTGACATTTCCAGCCGGCAATTCTTCTCCAACGATGATTTTGGAGAGCAAAGTAGCGTCATCGAGGTCTACTTTTCCGTCATTATTGATGTCTGCCATACCCACTTTGAATTCGTTTCGTGGAGACCCATTGACATATTTGACGATATCCACCACGTCCCAGACATCCACCACCTTGTCGTCATTCACATCATATGGTAGATTAGTGGCTGCCTTCACGGGGTTGTTCACGTCCTGTGCCTGTGTTTTATTTGGTACTGACTGCGCTTGTGTCATTAATGGCACACAAGAAAACGCAACCAAGCAAAACCAATAAAAAAATCTTGTCATATTTTGATAATCCTCCTAAAAATCCTTTCAAAAAAAACCAAATAACAGGTTTTGAGTGCAAAGTTAACACTATTTATTCATTCACACAAGAAAAAATCATTATTTAATGTTTTTTTGTTTTTATGTTTGTATCAGATTCGTCGACGGCAAGTGTCAAAGGGGAGTCAAGGGGATATATAAAAAAGTGTCAGAATGATAGCTTTAGAAGTCTCGCTTTCAAGATGTCGGCCTGTGATTTTCTAATGGCCAGTGTGATGGAGCATGTGTTGTCGTATGTTTGTTCTACAATTCTTGGTGAGAGTTCCTTGACAATTCTCATGACATCGTTCATCAAAGGATACGCGAAATGGTAAGAGACGATTTCCTCCACCTGTTGTGCAACGATGTTGCAATGTGCGATTGCGTCAGCAGCCGCCGACCTATATGCAACGATGAGTCCTCCCGTTCCCAGGTTGACCCCTCCATAATACCTGACGACAATGATGAGTATGTTGGTGAGATTCTGGCTATTGATTTGCCCGAGGATAGGTTTTCCCGCAGTGCTGCTTGGTTCTCCATCGTCATTTGCCCTGAAATCCTTTCTTTCAGGACCGAGCATATAAGCATAACACACGTGCCTTGCATCGTAGTATTTCTTCCTATATCCCTCCACGATGCTTTTCACCTCCTCCACAGAGACGACATGATGGGCGAAGGCAAGAAACTTGCTCCTTTTTTCAGAGTAGTAGCCCTCCCCCACCTTGTCGTTGATGGTAAGAAATTCGTCTTCGTTCATGAGAGTTTGTGAATGACCAACCCTGACCTCAGTTTTGGTTCAAACCATGTTGCCTTGGGTGGCATGATGTTTCCGCTGTCAGCGATATCGATGATTTGTTTCATTGAAACGGGATAGAGAGCCAATGCCGCCCTCATCTCCCCACTGTCCACTCGTCTTTTAAGTTCTCCGAGTCCCCTCAGTCCCCCGACGAAGTCGATGCGTTTCGAACCTCTCAGGTCTTTTATGCCAAGGATTTGGTCGAGAATGAGTCTTGATGAGATGTCGACATCTAGCACCCCGATCGGGTCCTGGTCGTCGTAAGACCCTTTTTTAGCCCTTAATCTGAACCAATGCCCATCGAGGTAAAGTGAGAATTCGTGCAGTTGACCCGGCTTGTAAATATCAGTTCCCATATCCTCCATGTCGAAGTTCAACTTCAATTTGTCAAGGAACTGTTCAGAAGTCAGCCCGTTGAGGTCGGTGACCACCCTGTTGTAATCAAGAATGGTGAGTTGCGACGCCTGGAAGCAGACAGCCATGAAGTAATTGTACTCCTCGTCACCCCTGTGGTTGGGATTTTCCTTTTGCTTCTCAGCTCCGACGAGTGCAGCAGCAGCCGAGCGATGATGCCCGTCGGCGATATATAAATAAGGTATGTTAGCGAATTCCCTTGTGATGACCTCAATGTCGTCGGTGTCGGAAATGACCCAGAACTGGTGTCTGAATCCGTCAATGGGAGCGATGAAATCATATTCAGGTTTTGTTTCAGCATATCTTGAGATGACCTTGTCGAGAATGTCATTGTCAGGATAAGCGAAGAACACGGGCTCGATGTTGGCATTGTTGATTCTGACGTGCTTCATTCTGTCTTCTTCCTTGTCGCGTCTTGTGAGCTCGTGCTTCTTGATGCGCCCTTGCATATAGTCGTCGGTATGTGCAGCCACAACGAGTCCATACTGTGTTTTCCCGTTCATGGTCTGGGCATAGATGTAGTAGTGGTCATCCTTGTCCTGTACAAGCCAGCCTTTGTCTTGGAACTTTTGGAAGTTTTCGGCCGCGCGCTGATAGACCTTGGGGTCGTACTCACTGGTGCCCGGCTCGAAGTCTATTTCCGGTTTGATGATATGATAGAGGCTCATTTCATTGTCACCCGCCTCTTGTCTTGCCTCTTCTGAATTAAGCACGTCGTAAGGTCTTGACTCCACGCGCTCAACAATATCACGAGGTGGTCTTAATCCTTTGAAAGGTTTTACGATAGCCATAATGGTTTAAGATTGTATGAAGTAAAAAAAACAGGGCGGGCAAAAGCCCGCCCCCTTATGAAAAGAATTACTTGTTGACTTGGAACTTGGTGTCTCCATTTATGAAGAAGGCGTTGATTTGCCTTGCAGCAGCGATGCCAGCATTGATGTTTGCCTCTGCCGTCTGCGCCCCCATTTTCTTAGGTGTGCTGAAGTATCTCCCCTCGAAAGCCTTGAACTCCTCGTCGGCATCCGGTTTGATGTCGGTGACGAATTTCAAGTCAGTGCGCTCATTCATCAATTGGATGAGTTCAGGTTCGTTGATGACTTCTTTCCTGGCAGTATTGACAAGGATTCCTCCTTTTTTCATCTGTCCGACGACAGCAGCGTTGATGCTCTGTTTTGTTTCCGGTGTAGCGGGAATGTGCAAGCTCACCACGTCGCATGTCTTGAAGAGTTCATCCTGATTGTCCACGGCATGCACCCCAGCCTGCTCAATGACTTGTGCCGGGCAGTATGCGTCATAAGCGTAGATGTCCATCCCGAATCCCTTTGCGATGCGAGCCACGTTTCGTCCCACGTTTCCGAACGCAAGGATTCCGAGTTTCTTTCCCATCAGTTCCGAACCAGCCTTGCCATTGTAGAAGCTTCTGACTGCATATACAAGAAGTCCGAATACAAGTTCAGCCACGGCGTTGGCATTTTGTCCTGGTGTGTTTTCCACCACGACACCCTTTTTCTTGGCATATTCAGTGTCGATGGAGTCGTATCCGGCACCTGCCCTGACCACTATTTTCAGTTTTTCAGCAGCGTCGAGCACTTCAGGTGTCACTTTGTCAGACCTGACGATCAAAGCATCGGCATCCTTCACCGCTTGAAGCAATTGCTCCTTTTCAGTATATTTTTCGAGGAGAACCAATTGGTGTCCTGCACCCTCCACTTCCTTTTTGATGCCTTCAATGGCTACAGGAGCGAAAGGCTTTTCTGTTGCAACCAATATTTTCATTTTAATTCCTTGTTCTGAATTTATTTCAAAAGTGAATATTCCTCAATGATGACAGAGTCGAAAGATTTATGCCATATTAGTTTTTGGCTTCAAACTCTTTCATGCACTCCACGAGCGCATTGACACCCTCGATGGTTTGGGCGTTGTAGCAACTTGCCCTGAATCCACCGACGGAACGGTGTCCCTTGATTCCCACCATACCTTTTTCGGTAGCGAACTCGAAGAATGGTTTCTCGAGGTCCTTGTATTCATCGTTCATGACAAAACAGATGTTCATGAGCGAACGGTCCTCTTCGACGACAGTGCCCCTGAAGAGTTTGTTGCGATCGATTTCGTCATATACGATTTTTGCTCTTTCCTTGGCAAGTTTGTCCATGGCTTCCACTCCACCATTAGCCTTGATCCATCTCAAGGTTTCAAGTGCACAATAGATGGGTACCACAGGAGGTGTGTTGAACATGGAGCCTTTTTCCACATGTGTGCGATAGTCAAGCATTGTAGGAATTTGCCTTGGTGCCTTTCCTAATGCATCCTCCTTGACGATGACGAGCGTGACGCCTGCCATTGCCAGGTTTTTCTGTGCACCTGCATAGATGCAGTCGTATTTGGCCACATCGATAGGTCTGCTGAAGACATCAGACGACATATCGGCGATGAGTCTTACTCCCAGGTCAAGATCTTTTCTGATTTCCGTTCCATAAATGGTGTTGTTGGTTGTGATGTGCAGATAGTCAACATCCTCCGGACATGTCCATCCTTTAGGAATGAAAGTGTAGTTGGCGTCCGCCGAGGAAGCGACCTCGACGACCTCTCCAAAAAGCTTCGCCTCTTTCATGGCCTTTTTTGCCCACGTTCCCGTGTTGAGATAAGCAGCCTTTTTGATGAGGAAATTGTAAGGTACCATGCAGAACTCAAGCGATGCACCTCCTCCGAGGAAAATGACAGAATAACCTTCTGGCACTTGCAGTAATTCCTTGATGAGAGCAACCGCCTCATCAACAACGGGTTGAAAATCTTTCGCCCTGTGGCTGATCTCGGCGAGAGATAGTCCGCTGCCATTGAAATCCAAGATTTGCTGGGCCGTTTTTTCGATAACCTCTCTTGGGAGGATAGATGGTCCTGCGTTGAAATTGTACTTCTTCATCTGAATGATTTTTAAAATTATACCTATTGACGTACAAATACATCAGAAATCGTGCGCGAAGGTACGTCATTTTATTGAAAGGAGCAAATATTCAAGATGATTTTTTTGTTTTGTGTGGAAATGGAGAGTGAAATATGCTGCACCATACTTTGAGAATTAAACTGAGTTAATGAAACAAGTGAAGTTAACGAAGATAACGACGTTGGCGACATTAGCTTTGCCAATGACATCCTCGCCCGGATGTTCCGCCATCACGATTACTTTGCCATTACCTTATTTTCTAAGTTGTTCGATTTCATCGAACTCCTTCCCCATGTTGAGGTTGAAATAGATGGTGTATAATGCCGGCAACCATTTAGTCTGTTGTTCCGGTGCCATTTGTCTGAATTTTTCCATATATGGAAGACTTTTCTCAAAGAGTGCGTTGACAGCAGCCTTTTGTTTTTTTGTCCTTCTTTTCTCCTTCATCTGCTTCTCTTCCAGCATGAGAGCCTGGTTGTAATATGCGAGTCCCATATTGCAGTAAGCTTCCGGCATGGAATCGTTGAGAGCAATCAGTTTGCTGGTGACCTCGATACATTCATCATAAAGCTTTGCATTGAGCAGTGCTGAGCTTTTTGCAAAGACAGCCAACACGTTAGTGCTATCACTTTCCAAAGCATTCTCAATGAAGACCCAAGCAGAGTCTGTTTCTTCTTTGAGATTATAGTAATCCACCAACCGAGGGAAGAAGAAGGTGTTTTTTGGTGCGATGTCGAACCCCCTTTTCAATGTATTGACATATGCAATGGTGTCTTTGCTTTGGAATTGCATTTCAGCCACATACTGTATGATATTTTCAAGGTATGTAGTGTCTTTCTCCGCCAATTGTTGATACTTCAATGTTTTCTCAAGGCTCCCCATTCTGTATGCACAATACAGTGCCCTGTAGGCCGCCTTTTCCATCAAGGTGTCGGTCTCCAAGTATTTGTAATTGGCGAACATAGGTTTGTTGGCACATTCAATATACGCTTCATAAAACATCCATGCGTTTTTGAAATCAAGTTTTCTCAGATAGAATGAAGCACCATTGTATATGTTCGGCCTCACAGCATTGAGCATTTCAGCATGCTTATCTCGGTATTTGATATTGACTTTTCCCTTTTTATCTGGAATTGTCTCTATGGAATCGAATTTGAGGCAGAAGTCGAGCAGTTTGTTTGCATTGTTGAAAAGCGCCGCGGTATCGTATTTTTGTTTGAGGTATAGCTTTTGGTTACCTTGGTCATATTGCATTTTCACAGCATCGATGAGAGTGGTCCACACTTTCTTGTTTTGCCTGTTTGCAGAGTCCTTCAACAGGTCGGTCATGAGTTTCTCCGCCCTGTCGAGGTTTTTTCCGCTTTTAATGAATGTCTGTGCCTGGTCGATGGTTTTCCTTTGTGCTGCAACCAGCATTGCAATGCACGCCAGACATATTGTCAAAAAGATTCTTTTCATTTTGCGAAGTTGTAACTTGCAGGTTGACAATGTCAAGTTCTTATGGATGCCGTTTGATGAAATACCTTAAAAGAGGGTGTGCCAATTATTTTGACACACCCTCAAAGAATTTGTCATGATGCTTTAGTCAGTGACCCCAGCGTCAACTGCTGCAGCCTTTGTCCTGGCGTCATTGTCACCATACAGAGTGTAATAGCACCTGTAAAGAGGATATGCCCAATTGGCTCTTTCACGATTGGGATCGAGCTGTTTTGCTTTCTCAAGACTAGCGCATGCATCCTCGAAAAGAGGCTTGATTTGGTTCATGGCCTCTTGAGGCACCCTTCCAGTCCTACTTGATGCCTTGCTCTCCTTTTCCATACCTCTGTCAAGTTGGCAAGCACCATAATAGGTGAGAATTTGAGCGTTATCAGGATCAACCGCCAATGCTTTCTTGAAATATTCAACAGCGTCGTCGAGTTTCTGTTCCATCATGGCGTTTTGTCCTCTTACCGCCCACACAACGAAGTTGTTAGGGTCAATCTTCAGTTTTTGTTCGAAGATTTCATTCATTTGAGCGTCCATCTTCAGTCCGTTATACATATTGACCAGGGAGCCAAATACGCCGTCGTTGCTGGGATCAGCCTTGAACTGTGCTTCAAGGTCCTTTACATAGTCGAGTGAATCTTGCCTTGTCTTAAGTCCTTCCTGGATCATAGCCAGTTTGAGGTTGTTGGCTTCCTTGGCAAATTTTTCATCCTTGGAAGCGATTTCAGCATACTTCATACAACCGGCTTTGTCTTTGAACTGCGCGGCATAAAGAGCTGCGTAATAAGCCATCTGCCCAATGTTTGGATCCGGTGCCTTTGCCACTTCAGCAGCAAAGAGAGGTTCTGAATATGTGTCGACACATTTGCCGAAGAACTTATAGACATTTGCGTCATCGTTATGATTGAGGTAATAGATGCCCCCGTTCCACAGGTTGCCACGATGGTTGTAAAGAGCAGTGGCCATTGCTTCACGGTACTTAGGGGAGACCTTCCCTTTTTCATTGGGCATTTGGTCATATTTGTCACATTCGACAGCAGCATCCATAGCGTTGTAGACAGCAGAATAGAAAGCCACAGAGTCAACAGCAGCAGTAGCCGATTTTCCCATCTGCTTGTTGACTTGGTTCTCATTCATTATTCCTTGCTGTTTGGTGACGATGTCGTAAGCCAAGGAGTAGAGTTTGTTGTAAGCCTTAGCTTTTTCAGCTGGAGAAGCCAATTGCCCCAAAGTGGAGCTGATGAGTGATTTGGCTTCATCGTAGGATTTGGCTTTCAAGATTGCCTTGAGAGCAGGCGAGTCGCCTGCAAATGCAGTTGAGGCAGCTACTGCCATCAATGCAACAATCATCAATTTTTTCATAATCATAATTAATAAAGGTTGTTTTTTAATGTTTCTTTCTAAAGTTTTGTGTGATACACGTTTAGTATTATAAATGAATCAATTATGGATTGTCTCGATCGTTATTCGTCATTGTTTTCATCCTCCTACTTGTCATCATCGTCGAATGAGAAGAGCATCTGCTGGTTGGTTGCAGGTTTCTGTTTCGGTTGTTCCACCTCGTCTTGTTCTTCATTCTCAATTTGCTCTTCCGTCTCTTCCAAGACCTCAGGTTCATCCAACTCTTCCGCCTCTTCCAAGCCCTCAGGTTCATTCAACTCTTCTTCAGAGATGTCGGGTTCGTTAAACAAATCGTTCTCCTGGAGGATTTCATCATCTTTACCATTATCATCAGATTCCATATCTCGCTTGATGCTATCAGATTTCTGAGCCCATTCCGTTCTACTCATTTGCTCCACATTGGCTTCCAATTCGGCTCCCATCACCTTGCACACGCTAGCGATGACATCGTTTTTCTTAGTGAGGTTGATGAGTTTCACTCCTTGTGTAGCTCTTCCCATGATCCTGCACTCAGCCACAGACAGTCTGATTGTGATGCCGCTCTTGTTGATGATCATGAGGTCGTGCTCATCAGAGACGTTCTTGATGGCGACGAGGCGTCCAGTTTTCTCAGTGATTTGCATGGTTTTCACGCCCTTGGTTGCTCTGGATGTCTTTCTGTAGTCTTCCACTTGCGAGCGCTTGCCGTAGCCATTCTCGCTGACAACCATGATGCTCTCTTTCTCGGCGTTGTTGATG
>Ga0247610_10003621_pt1 | contig 16837 bp, 19 predicted proteins | sample 174DNAGHGhighgp2_FD_193483 | JGI IMG/M metagenome (GOLD analysis project Ga0247610, IMG submission 193483) | Sheep rumen microbial communities from Palmerston North, Manawatu-Wanganui, New Zealand - 1742 DNA GHGhigh gp2 | ecosystem: Host-associated > Mammals > Digestive system > Stomach > Rumen... | reverse complement strand
TCTGCAGGTTCTTGTGTTGTGTTGCCTAAAGAAATTACCACATTATCAGGTTCTGACTTTGATGTGGATAAGTTGTACATTATGAGGCATGAGTTTAGTATAGATAAAGATGGATTTCCTCACGTAATAACTGATAACAGTGTTAAGGGAAATAACAACAAGTTATTAGATATGATGCTTGGAATGATGTCAACTTCTCAATTTACAGAAAGATTTATTAATCCGTCAGGTGCTTTTTCTGATTTGGAAAAAGCTGTTGATATTATGTCTATTTTAGATGGTACGGTAGATTCAGATAAAGTTGATATTAATAATCTTAGAAATTTAGACCCCGATTCTGTAGCTGAGTTTAAATCTAATCTAAACTTAAAAAGTAATAATAATAGTGTCAGTTTATTATCACCTAAATTTCAGCCTTATTACCACGAACAGAACTTCTTAGGTAAGAACTTCTTAGCAACTTGGGCTGTTATTAAATCAGCTTCTGACTTATTGCAGAATTGTAATATATCTTTGAAAACACCAATAATATACAATAATAAAGTACTATATACAGTAGCTCCTATGTTTGTTAATGATGGTAATACAAAGGTTTATTTAACACAGATTATTAAACAATTCTTAGCAGCGTCTGCTGATAATACTAAGAATCCTGTACAACATAAATTAGGTATTACTAGAGATAATATAGCAGCAGTTACATTTATGACTTTGATGGGCTTAGATGCTATAAGCATAGCTTTAATTTTAAGAGCTTCTAAAATGTCTTTGAAAAAACCTGAAACTATAAGCAAAGATGATGTTAAGCCATTCTTGAGAAAATTAAGTGACGCTAATTTAGCATACCCTACTGGGAATTATTGTGATGCAGCTGCTTATTTCTTAAATAAAGCTAAGAAGACTGGTACTTATTTAACTTCTTTAATCTCTATATTAAGGGAAGATTCACAAAAGGGTGCTTTAAAGAAGGATATTTATGAAACTTTAGAGTTTAAATTAAAAATAGAGAGATTGTTAGGAAGACTTTCAAAATCTCCCATTTCTATAAATGGAGATACTCCCTTAATAGATTTCAATTCTCCTATATCCTCTAAAGTTCAGACAGAATCTCAAGTAGGTTTTGTACAACAATTCTTTGATTATGGAGTGCGTTCATACTGGGAAAATAATAGAGATGTTTTCCCTGAATTTACAGAACCTTTTGAGTTTATGTATCGTGTTGCAGGAGGTAACACAAAAAGAGGTTATTTAAATGCAGCTTCTGCTAAGGATTTAACTAAACAATTCTATTACTACAAAGTTTTAGGATTACAGTTTTTTGGTGATGAAGAAATTAATGGAGAGTTGGTAACTGCTAAAGATAAGATTGAATCTTATAAAAAGAATATGCCTTCTTATTTTAGAAAATTCATATCAGAACATACAGACTTACTTGATAATGAGTTTATTAAAAGATTACAATTAAGATTCAATCCTAGAAATTCTGAATTGGAGGAGTTAACATTCCCCAATGCCTTTAGATACGAAAAAGAAGTAGCAAATTCTATTAAAAATGAATTTTTATCATTATTCCAAGATAACAATCCTGAGATAAGACAGTTTGCTTGGAATCTTGTTAAATACAGTTTTTATAGACAAGGTTTTTACAATAAGGGGGATGGTTATGGTCATTTTATAGACAGAAGTATTTTAACTGCTATTCCTGGATACACTGATTTAATGCAGAATATCCAAAAGGGAGATATAAATATAGATAATTTTGTTGACCAGTTTATTTTACAAAAGAGTAATTACACTAAGCAACTTCCTACTATTTATTCTTTAGATTTATCAGATGAAACTGAAAATGAAGAAGAAGATAAAGGTGGTGAGAAGAAAAATAAGCCTAACAAAGTAACTAAACTTCAAAAAGCTATATATGATTGGGTTCAAGAGAACATTGAAGAAGATGATACTGCTTCTTATGTTGTTTATAAAGACACTCTTTATGAGATAGCTAAATTAGCTACTTTGGATTTCAGTAAGAAAGTAGAAAATATAGGTATACCTATTACTGAGAATAATGGTTTTATTTCTTATAATTACAATGGAAACAACTATTCTTCAAGAGGAGAAGTAAACTCTAATATGCAATTCCAATCAAATGAAGGAACTGTTACTAAGGGTTGGTTTGAAGAGAGAAATGATGAATTAACTTGTTAAACTTATTAAAATAGCGTTTATGGCACAATGTAACTTAAAAAATCCTACTGTTACTACTGAGGATGGAAGAGAAATAGAAGCTCCCTTATTTAAGGAGCTTAAAAAAATCATAAATCCAATTGAAGCTAGGATTACTTATAATGATATTATATCAGAAGATTTTAAAAGCCAGCCATTTTGGGCTGATATTACTCTTAATGGTTATGTTGATAGGTACGGTCAGCCTACAATTGAGGGTTTATTAAAATACACTGATTTCTCTACTAGAGTAAGTTTAACACAATATGCGGATTCTATTAAAAAAGATTTATTTAACAATAATTTAGAAATTAGTAATACATCTGATTTTAAAAACTCTTTACATAAACTAAGAGAGTTTAATAATAAGAGTAAATACTATAAAGCTGTTTTAGTAAAAACTAACGAGAAAGCACATCCTTTCGATATTATAGTAGTACGCAACAGTTATAAAGCAGCTAAGTTAATAGGAAGTGTGGAGGCTTATTTAGATAATATATCCACAATAGAAACAAAAGGACAAATTAAAGACTTGTTTAAATTAATAGTATCTAATTACACTGTTAACAATGCTTCTGATACCTTAAATTCTAATAGTATAGTAGATGCTATTAATGGTCTTAAAAATGGAGAAGCAGATTATACTACATTTTCAAAGATTCTTCCTGATTTACCTGTATATTCTAGTAGTAATGGGCTTAAACTGTCCAAAATGATTGCTAGTGATGTTGATTTTATGCTTAACTATCTTAAGACTTATAAAATTGTAAATACAGAAAATGAAGAAGCTTTATTGGCTGCATTACAGAAGAATCCAAAGACTTACGCAGGTTTAATAAAAAATCATTTATTGTATATGGCATATAAGGATACTGCTATTGGAGATATTATTATAGGCAATAGTGATACTAAGTATGTTCAGAATATATTAAACAGGCTGCATAACGAATTAATTAACGATATAAATAATGTTAACATAAGTATATCTGAATTTTCGGTTAATCCAGATGTTGAAATTCCTGAATTTAAAGTAGGTTCTTTCTTCTCTAGAAGATTTAAGGAATTAGCAGCTAATGAAAAAGATATTATAAATAAAATATATATTCTAGAAAAAGAAAGTGCTGATAGATTTTATAAATTATATGGTAAAAAATCTTATTCAGGAGGAAAATTAAAAAAACTATCAGATGTTGCAGAAAAAGGTAATACTATTGAAGGTCTTATAGATTATGTTAACGATGTTATGAGAGAATTACAATCATTATATAAGAAAGTTAATAGTAATGATAATTTACCTGAAAAAGCAAAAATAATTAAGATGCTTTTGGATAAGTGTACTGAATATGAAAATGTAATTGATTATTTTAATACTTATACTGAGAGTAATTCTTTCGATGAGGATGTTAAATCTTATTTACAATCTATCCTTGATGAGAATAAAATAGGATTATCTATTGATGATATTACTGCAGATAATATGGAGTCTTTATTTAATAATGAGAATGATGATTCTGTAGTATTAGATTCAAAGTACAGAGAGATTTTTAGTGATTATTTAAATCAGTCATTTAGATTAACTGAGCTGGATTCTTTAACAGCTATGGTATCAAGATACAAAACAAACCTTATAAAAACAGCTGTTGATACTACTGCTCAATTTCTTGAACAATACCAAACAGCTGAAGGAGAAACTGTCGCATTTGGCAAAAATAAAGGTCAAAAAATAGACATTAGAGCACTTTTGGAAAAAGCTGATACAGATATTAATATATACAACAAACTCTTTAGTGCAATGGCTGATTGTCCTGATACAATATTCAGGCTTACTGACAAGGCTATGAAAACTTCTAAAGGTAAGGCTAGATTAGAAACTCAGGATTTAATGAGAGAGATTAAGAAAGAAGCTTTACTATTAGAACAATCAGGAATTAAGGGATTTGATTGGATGTATGGAAAAGATGGTGAAGGTAAAAAAACAGGATATTACATAACAAAATCAACCAATCCTACAGCTTACAATGCTATAATGTCAGATTCTAGAAAAAAGAGATTTTACGAGTTCTTTATGAAAACAAAGAATGAGTTAGATATGATGTATCCTGATAATACTACAGAGTTTGCTAAGATTATTGGTATTAGAAAAGATAGACTAGAGAGATTTAAATCCCTTAAAGGTGTTAAAGATGCAGGAAAGCAATTAATTGAGGGTATTAAAGATAACTATATGGAGCGTAGTGATGATGAGGATATTGCAGGATATTCAGAATTATTTACAGACTCAAAAGGTAATGAAATTAAAATGCTTCCTGTCTATTATAATAATTTTGATATGAAAGATGCTGATGAGATGTCAGAAGATGCTGTATCTACATTAATATCTTATGCTTCTAAAGCTATAGAATACAAACATTTAGATAACTTAATAGACCTTATTGAAGTTGAGAAGATTGCTCTTAAAGAGAGGAAAATGCCTTCTACTGATGGTAAATTAAAAGTACTTAATTTATTTAATAAAATAGCTTATAAGGATGATAAGTCATCTATGGAAGAAAATACTGTATATCATAAAGATGAAGGTACTTCCAATGCTTATAAAATGTTTGATGCTTGGGTAGATATGCAATTCTATGGTAGATGGAGGCAAAGAGAAGGTACAATTGGTAATACTAACATATCTTCAGCTAAGGCAGTGGATATGCTTAATAAAAAGACTGCTATAGCTTCTATGTCATTAAACTTACTTAATGGTATTAGTAATGTTATGACAGGTATTTCTCAAACTAGAATAGAAACTATTGTAGGCTCTTTAGGTAAAGGATATGTTGGAGTTAAAGATATGGCTAGGGCTGATACTACTTATATGGCTGAATTACCTAAGTTTTTAGGTGATTTAGGTAAGAGAGTAAAAACTAGTAAATTAGCCTTATTCTCTGAAATGCTTAATGTATCACAAGAATATGAAAGTGATATTACAGAAACACAATGGCATAGAGATAATAAATTAAAAAGATTAGCTACATCTAACGCATTATCATTTGTACAAAACGCAGGAGAGCATTATATGGCTCATAGAATGGCTATTGCTGTAGCAGTTCATACTAAATTAAAGGATTCTCAAGGTAATGAGAAAACATTATGGGATGCTCTTAAAGTAGAATATATACAGGAAGATGGTACTTATAGTTCTGAAAATAAAGGATTAGGTGCTAGATTAACCTTAGATGGTAAATATACTTTAAATGGTAAGGAATTTACTTTTGAAGGAGAAGATTTATACAAGTTAGAAAGAAAAATAACAGGTATAAATCAAAAAATACATGGTATATACAATAAACAAGATGCTAATATAATCCAACGTTATAGTCTTGGTAGATTAGTTTATATGTTTCGTAAGTGGATTCCTGCAGCTATTGATAAGAGATTTATGAATGAACAATATAACTATGATACTGAGGAGTGGAAGGAAGGTTATTATAGAACAGCTTATGATTTCTTAAAACAGTTATGGCACGAAAGAGAAGGTTTGAAGTTTAATACCATTGTTAAATTCAAAGCTCTTAATGAGGAACAGAAAGCTAACATTCTTAGAGCATTAACTGAATCATTAATATTCTTTACTACATTATTAGCAGGAAAAGCAATGATACCCGATGATGATGATAAAAATAAACAATCTTGGGCTTATAATATGTTAAGGTATCAATTAACTAGATTGACTTCTGAATTAGCAGCACTAACTCCTGTTAGTTTACCTAACCTTAGTCAGAATATGCTATCAGAATCATTAAAGTTATTTAAATCACCTATTGCTGCTGCTAATACTGCGCAAGATAGTTATTCAATATTAGGATTATTGAATCCCTATGCTTATTTTGAAGATGTTAAGTCAGGTAAGTATAAAGACCATTCCAAAGCTTATAAGATTATAATGAGTAATAGATTTTGGAATCCGTTAGGTACATTATGGTATAAGAATAGACACCCAGAAGCATTTATTGGATGGTATAAATAATACGGCTATGAAAAAAAAATAAGACCCAACACTAATGTGTTGAGTCTTATTTTATTTAAGATAGTTAATGGCATTGTTTGCTTATTTTTATAATATCGCATCCCAAAATTCCTCACGCTCTTTTATTTTAAGTGCGAGGTTTATTGTGTTAATTAGATGTTTGTTTGACATTTCACTGATTTTATGCTTTTTACCTGTTTTATCAGTATGGATAACAGTAATAAGACCTCTTTTAATTGCTTCTTGCATAAGGTCTTTTAAGGTTGCTTCTTTTTCTTTTTCCATATTACTAGTATTTATTATTAAATTCTTTTATTGTTGTAGCAGTTCTTTTTTGAAGAAAAGCTTTATCTCCAATTATTTTCCAAAAATACGGATGTTTTACAGTAATATTTGGAAAATCAAAACTTGCTATTACAATATTATCCTGTAGCAATGTATCCCTTACATTATAGAAATCTCTTGGACAATACCACGTTTGAGAAATTTTAAAAAATTTCGGAATTTCAAAATATAAATAGTTTACTAAACCATATTGGCATTTTTTCAATCCTACCAAATCAAAGGCTCGTTTTTCTGATATATTACAATCTTCATCATGGTCTTCTTCATCTAACCATATAAACGGGTCAAATAGTTCTATTACTGTATTTTCTATTTTGCAAGGTATATTGTAACTTTTTAGTATTTCTTTTACGGTATTAGTCCTGTCTATTGATATAAAATCATATTTGTATTTCATATTATTAATATTTTATCTGATTAATACAATCATTAATCCAATCATCATCCTTAGTAGGGGTATTTGATTTTACTCTACATATAATTATTCTTGGATTAACTTTATTACGTAATACTCTACCAATTTTTTGAATAAATGGTCTAGTATTGGCATCACATTGGCAAATAACACCGACTTCAATGCCTGAGAGATTAAGACCTTCAACTCCCATTTGACAGAAGAACAATTCAGATATTTCATCATTATTAAACTTGTCAATGGTTTGTTGAGTTGTCTTTTTGGATTGCTTTGATGATACACAATTTATACCATCACTGACCTCAATCATTTGATTGATTGAAGCACAGTAACATATAAATTTAGTACCTTCTCTTCTTAAAGATTCAACTACCTCTTTTAAGATAGGAGTTTTGAAGTTTGCTAACAGTTTTTTTCTTTGGATAGCAAACATTCTTTTGAGTTTCTCATTCCTATTGTTACTAGCCCAATCATATCTATTACAAATAGAAATGTACTGAGTTTTCTCAACAGGTTTTAGGTGATAATCCTTAATAATCAATTCAGGGTCTTTGAGTTTACCCTGATTAATTGCGGTATTTAAGGATTTAGTGTCAATTTGTAAACCTCTTACTTTTGATTTCAATGTATTTATTTCGTCATAAGTAAGAGTAGCAGAGAGTAATATGATGTTATCATAAATTAATTTGTCAAAAGAGTCTAATCTTTTTTCAGAGAAACAATGATGACATTCATCTAATATGATAATATCATATTTTTTATTCTCGTGTTTACTAATGCTATTATAACATGAGAAAGTGGTGCGTTTCATTATAGTTTTGACTTTCCATTTTTTAATTTCTGAAAGCCAATTTTGGATATGTGTAGTCTCTGCTACTAATATCAGCACATAAGGTGCTTTTTTATTAGCAGTAAAAACTTGCTTACACATATCCAAGGCAGCTTTGGTTTTACCCAAGCCAGTTGCCCATTGAAGTAAGATTTTCATTTTAATTATTAATTCCTAATTTTTCTTTTTCTTTTTCTGATAGGTTTGCCCACCCTTCATTATAGGCATTCCTAATAATACCCTTAATGTTTTCCTCCATATTTTTCTTACAGTCTGCATATACGTGAATAATATCACTCCGTAACTTCATTAATTTTTCACTTTCAGCTCTTTCAAGCTGTTCTAAGTGTTTAGTGTGAAGTACTACTATATCTGCAAATGTAATGGTTTTACTCATTATCAATTGGTATATAATAGACAGAACCATTTCTTTTTGGTATTGTTTCAATATTTCCAATATTTTGAAATATGTAATTCCCTCTTTGAGAGGGGCTGTGATTTCTTTAAATTCGCTCATAATTAATCCTCCAAATTAAGTTTTTGTTTTAATGTTTTTATTGCTTCATTAACAATACATTTTGCTGCAATATATAATGATTTGGTACTAGTTGGCATATTTTGTTGTGTTTTATAATCAATTTCAGCCATTAAAGATTCAATAGCTTCTTTGATTTGCTTATCTTTTAGCTCTAATGCTTTTTCAATAAACCTATCACAATGTATGCAATTTTGTTTGTGTAGGTTGAAATCGTTTTTGTGTAAATGTTTACAGTTTTCACAGTCTACACATTTGTCTGCAATTTCTTCGTTTGTTATCATAATATTTCCTCCTATTAATTTTAGCAAATCCTTGCCAATTTTGTAAGAATTAGCAAGGATTTATTGGTTAATACTATTTACAAAATTAAATAAAAGACCAGATTGTAGTCTGGTCTTATGATAGAGAATTATTTTTTAAGGTGAATCACTTTCCAGTTTTTGCGTGATTTAATTCCTGCAGCAGCTGCTTCAAGGAATGTACAATAAGAATTGTAATAAACATTATTTATATAAAGATGGTAACTGTAATTTTTCATAAGTTTACAAGTGTTAGTTAAATAATAAAAAAAAAACAACAGAAAGAATAGGTATATTCAATCTGTTGTTTATGCGAATTAATCTAATTCTACGACAATGTATTCTCCACAATAAAATGCTATTGCAGCAATAGGATAAACAGCATCATCTTCTGAATTAAATATTTTAGTAAGAGTTTCGCAACAGTCTGAAGAAAATACTACAGGCAAACCTTTAAATACAGGATTACCATTTGTAAATTGTACATCTTGTAACACAATTCCTTCGCATGGAGCTAAACAATAATTGTCTTCTTCCCAGTAATTAATAGATTCAGATTCAGGAGTTGTGTTTGTTGCATTTGCGAATGCGTAGCTTATTACTACTAAAGTTGCAATCATAAAGATTGCAAAAATCTTGTTAATGTGTTTTTCTATTGTTTTCATGGTATTATGTGTTTTTTGTTGTTAATAAATAAATAAATTGTGTCTAATAAAAGAAAGCATAAATCTCCCATCCTCTGGACAGAAAAGTTTAATAGAACTACACGCCCTATTTGCTCATCATACATTAATAAGATGTACTTATCTAACTTTTCCTATGGAATTAACCTATCCATTTAGCCCACTGTAAGTCATATTGCTTCGAGTTGATAATTCTCGTTACAATAACTGTTGAACTATTGGGGCAGTTATCAGGGTATCTTCTTCATTACTAACACATTTTATAAGTTATCAAGTTATTACTCTGTATTAATAAATCCAATTTTACAATTATATAGTTCGTCGTGCCATACCTAAGATGTTGAACTTAGCAACAGGTTTATTGCCTATTGATTCCTCTAAAATAGAAGCCTATATATGGCATATATTTTAAATAAAATAATCAAAAGAAAAATGGATGTAGACTCCCTGTACATAAGGACGTAAAGTAAATACCTAAATAGGCACCATCCCATACTCACAGTTAGTTAGACTGCTTTCTTTTTACTTCACTTGTAGATATTCTTAAACCCCTCTACTTAGCAACTAAGCCTGTAATACTTTCGAGCTATTATTGCGCTTTTTATTGGGTATATATCAAAAGAGCCTTAGATTATTGATATTACTTACTCTTTTAATGTATTACAAACATACAATATGGTTAACTACTCCTTACTGTATATTCATAATTATGTGAATCTTTGGTACTATTTATTCATATTTTAATACAAATTATATCATTTACATTAGGTCTCTTTTAGTTCATCGAATAGATAAAAAATACATAAAAAATACCTAAAAATTGAATATACTTATAGATTTTTTTTAAATTTATATTTAATATGTGTGTGTATTATAAGGTAATTTTTACCATAGTGGATTTTTTGGTTTTTTAAAATGAGGGTTTTTGGGGAGGAAGTGGAGAAGCATCTAAGTAGTTGAGTATGTGCTACTTAGTCTAACCGCATAGCCTAAATAATTATTGATATAAGGTTAGACTAATCTCGAAAATAAATGGTTGCATGAAGATTTATTATTTAACATTTTTTAACATTTAATCTCCGTATTTATATAACATCCCTGTATTCATAAGCTTACTCGGAGCATAAGCTTACTCGGAATATAATAATGCCATTACTTTTAGTTCGGTAAAAAAAATAATACAACCTACCATACTAATGTACGATAGGTTGTATTATATAAGAGTGCGTTACTTCAAGGCTGCTACAGCTTTGAGAGCTGCAGCTTTAACAGCTTCTGCATTGCTGGCATTCCACTTGGTGGTGAACAGTGCTGCAATTTCCTTGCTGGTAACATCCTTCTCAGGTTTAATGTTTGTGAGTTTGAGGTTGATGTGCTCAGAGTTGTCAGTTTTGGAAATGCCCAAAGACACAGCACAGTATGCAGGTTTTTCAACATCGAAGTTTTTGCCGATGGAAATCCAAGGTGCGCAAACAAGCGGAATGTTTCCAGCAGGCACCTCTGTTTCGAATTTAACGGGATTATCCAATACAGTCTGAGCAAATTCCTGCTCTACTGCGAATCCGAATTTGTCACGAAGAGTTGCTGATTGAATTGCTGCCATTGTAATTAACATAATTTTAAATTCCAAAAGACATCATTATTGATGCACCGCTACAGGAAACCCAAGCTCTCGCGGTGAAAGTTAATAAATAAAAATTAATATCATCTGCATAATAACTATTTTAGTTCCAATGATTGACAGTGTTGGTTCTCTTTTAGTTCAACGAGCGAAGCGAGTGTTCTATCAATCCAATTTTATTTTTTATTTTATTTGAGAAGAGATAGAAATAGACAAGTCAATTAGAATCAGATAGATTGAGCAGTAGGTAAGGCTAAGTGAGTAGGTGGCAAGGAGATTGAGATGAGAAGCAAAGCTAGAAAAATAAGTCAAAAGAAGTATCTACACCAAACCAAATCCAAAACAAACACCACAACAAAAGGTACGGGGGTACAACCCATAAAATAATTAGGGGGTGGGGTAAGAATATAATATTCTTCGTCTACATTAATATTTAATATATCTCGTTTACATAATATACCTCGTTTACACTGATATTATCAAAATACTTACTACTCTTATTGTATCATACCCCTAGTTTGTATTGCTATTATTTAAAATAAGTATTCCTAATTTTATCTAAATCAGGCTTCTCTATATTAGAGTATTTATCAACAAGATTGTTATTACTAAATATTAAAATAACAGGAGTTACTTTAAGATTATATTTATTTTTTAATTCTATACCTTCAGCACTATCACTTTCAATACTAGTAAAATAAGAGTATATATTCATCTTTTTCATTAATAATGAAATATAATGACAATTAAGGCAACCTTCGCTGTAAAAATAAATAAACTTCATAGTGCAAATATAATTAATTGTAATTAATATAATTAATGTAACTAATTATTTTTAGTTTAAATGATAAGGTCAAAGAACTAAAAGAGGATTGTATTTTTCAAAGAACTAAAAGAGTTTTAATGTATATGAGGTTTAGTGTTACCTACCTCAAGTTAATAAATAAATAAATATCACAACACGCAGTAGGGTATCAACCATTCTTTATATTAAAGACCGCAAATATTACAGATACTCTACTGCTTTTTATTTAGTAAATTAATTTAATATTTAACTTAAAATAAAAAACAATGGACTTAAAAACAGCAACTCAAAAGTCCCTACAATACTTAAGGGACTATCCTGAATCTAAATCATTAGGCAAAAATATTAGCGATATAATTCAATTATATGTTAGAAATGTTGTTGCCTATATTGTGCAAAAAGAAGATGAAAAAACTCAACGTCTTTATAATAAGATAGCAGACCTTGAACATCAATTAGCTTCAGAACAAGATAAGGTTAAAAATATCCAGAAAATTCATAATGAATTTAAAGATACTATAGCTGATAATAATATTAAGTATATCCAAGCTGCTATGAATAATCTAGTAGATTTAAATAATACCATAGAAGGCTTAATTGCAGGAGAGGAGTGTTATCCTAATACTCTGTATAACTATTGTCAAGAAGCTATTAATAATTTAAATAAGATAACAGGATGACAGAGCAACAAAGACAATCAGCAAGAAGTCAATTGAAATTATTAGATTTAGTATCTCATTCAGACTTTAGTGGACTAATTAAAACTCACGAACAAAATATTCTACAGACATTTAAACGTCTTTTAAATAAGATGGTTATAGACAAAATTACTTATTATCAGCCGTTAGTAGAAGACTTTAAGCAGTGTTTAATTTATAACTTTAATGAAGATGCAATATAGCAATTTGGAACTAATTCCTGAAAGTAAAATCTCTAATTACCTTGATAATTTTCTTACACCAACAGTAATGTGTGAATGTGGAAAATTACACAAGGGTATATTCATACCATATGCTTATGATAAGGATAATAATGATATTATATTCATAGGTAAATGTAAACATTGTAATAAAATAATTTACATAAAAGAATGACAGAAATTGAAAATAAATTAGCAACATGGTTTAATAGAAGAATGTGGTATGGATACTACTATTGATTATGATGATAAACCTGTAAAACAATAAAATATGGAATTAGAAGAAGTTAAAAACTACGCCGTTTCAAAAGAAATAACTCCACTTGCAAAATATATAGCAAGGAAATTAGTCGAACTTGGTAATGAATATATCAAGTATGTTAAAAATCCTTACTGCTTTGCAGGTGGAATAAATGAAGGAATGTCTATGGCATATCAAGATATTCTTAACAAATTACATGAAGAACAATTTAAAAATAACTAAGTATGAAAATAACTAAAGAACAATACAAGGTATTAGACAAGCTTCAACATCTTTGGAGAGAAGTACAAAAACAAGGAATTGATATAACTGTCAGAGTAAATAACATTACTAATGCTGACTCTGTTACAAAAGGCATTATATTCAGTGATTTAGAGGACTTTACCAAAGCAGTTATTAACACAGAACAAAACGAAAAATTATCCTTGTTGGAGATAAAATAAAAAAATTTGTATATTTGCAGAGTAAAAATAAAAATTATAATAGTCGCAACAAGAGTGGTAGTGGTTTTCCTACAGTCATGAAATATGGGTTTTAATATCGCAGAGCATAAAAAACCACACACTCTTTTTAAAATATTAATGTTCTTTGAGATTTGATACTTAAGTTGGAATTTATTTAATGTCAACAAGAATTGACAGAGTTTTGGACTCGGTTGACTTTAAGTACCTTGCAAGAATTTCAGTATAGTATATCAAATCTCATTTTATTGACTTATGGTGTAATGGTAGCACAGCAGATTTTGATTCTGTTAGTTGAGGTTCGAATCCCCATAGGTCAACGTGAAAAGGTGTAGAGTTTTAAGGGTTCTTAATGCACTATCCGATGGTTTACTAATGCATAATAACTAGTCAATGTTATGTAGGAGTATTACACAGGACAAAAACCCTTTTTTATTAAGAATTTTTTGTGTTTTTTTTGTTATTATTATTATTATAACCATAGACCTGCTTTTTATATAATGTGTTTATTTTAGGTCTATGGTTTTTTATTAGAACATTCAATTAACTAAATATAGGTTAAGCTATTACACCTTAAGTTAATAGCATAATTCAAAACTTAAACAAAATGACAGCAACATTTCCAATTATTGATGATGATGAAGACATCTATGATGCAGACCTTGAAATAGGTATGGATGTAATGGATGGCGGAGAAGACCCACTTGATGATATTGATTTTAACTTTGAAGATTTGTAGTATGTTAAAGGCTAATCTAATAGAAGCTGCCTTCTACGCAGCAATTCATAACATCAATGTCAAGAATTTGTCTATTCACGAGAATAGCAAATACACTCCTATGATAGCAATGAATATTAGTGTTAATGAAGATAATTCTTTAAACTTCACTAACATTAAGATATTCGCTGTATATAACTTCGAGGACAAGGTATCAATTATCAGAACTCTTCCAAACATCACTAATTTTCCTCCTAATCATATAGGAGAATGGCATAAAGCTGAAACTTATGCTGAAGGAATTATTCATAAAATAGTATTAAATCAAAAACAAAAAGTAAACAAAAATGGAACAAATCATTGAACAAATCAGAGTAATTCTGCAAAAAATCATTAAAACTGTAGATTGGAACAAGTATCAATCCACAAAAGTATTAGTGGGTTATCTCGAAAAAATCTTGAATCAGTTTCAAATAACTTACGCAGTAAAAACTGCAACGATTCAGTCCACTATTAGAACAACTACTAGTGCTCAAGAAACTACATCTCTTACTATGATGTTGTCTGATTATTGCGTAACTCTACTGTTTTCTAAGAATAGGGAACAAGAAAAGATAAATATAGAGTTATATCTAGAAGACCCATCTTCAGGAGAAGTAAAATTCAGTATTCAAAATACTGCTCAGTATAAGAAGTGGGAGAGGGGTGTAGACCCTATAGTATACGCAAAGGCTGTTGTAAAACACGGGATAAATGACTTGGGGTACAAAAAGATGTTATCTTTAAAACAAGACAATCCTGAAAATCAGGAACTGCAACAAATAGCAGAGGCTTATATAAACAGTTACGTTTCACTTAACCAACTTAAGAAATATGGCTTGGAACACTGAGAGTCTTTGTATAACTCTCAAGGAACTAACTCCAAGGGGCTTTAAGAAGGATGAGTATGGAAATGCTTGGGCTTGGGCTTGTGGTAAGACCGAGCTACAAAAAAGATTCGTATCATTCTACAAAAAGTGGGAGAACATTCCTAATGAGTTTAGTGAGGAAGATGTCATAAATGCTTACAAGCAGTATTTACAAGACACTACCAAAAAAGACGGAGAAATTTCTAAGTACAGAAAGCTTCTAAAGTATTTTATTTGGAAGGAAGTGAAAGGCGGAGAACCTGAATCTTTGCTAGTAAAATATTTGGAAGAACCTGAGAACACGTCTATTGAGATTACCACAATGGTGCAGAATGAGAAAGTAACTGTTAAGGAAACCTCTCCTAATGAAAGTTGGGTAGACGAATTAGCTTAATACTATGATTTATTGTGCTGCATTTAGTACTCTCCGAGAGGAGATGCATAAGAATAGACAAAGAAAGATAGATGGTAAATTCAATTGTTTACCTCTTAAATTTAAGAGGGGAAGAAAGAAATTCCCTGGATTTGAGAGGTTTAAGTACTATCTATTTAGTGCAAACCAAAAGGTAGGTAAGTCAAAATTAGTGGATGATTTATTTATTTATTATCCCACAGAATGTAGAAAGAGGGGGATTGACTTAAGAACTAAAGTATTATATTTTGCTTTGGAGGAGAATGAAAATCTTAAAGAAAAGCAAGCTTCTTCTAGAGCAGTATATGATATAATAAACTTAAGGAACTCCCCAAGAGAATTGTTTTCAATAAATTGTGTTTGTCCTGAGTGGCTTCTGGATAAATACGATAATGATGAGGATATTAACAGTATACTTAAAGATATTGAAAATAATGTAACGTACATTTCTGACATTAGAAATCCTACAGGAATCTACAAGGAAATAAAGAGATGGTTGTTAGAGCTAGGACACTATAACTATGTCAAAGGTAAAAAACCTGATGCTTTTGGTAATTGGGAAGAAGCTGATGTTATAGATAAAAGTAATCCATTCACTCTTAATGACCCTGAATTATATCCTATAGTAATCATTGATAATTTTGCAAACCTAACTCCTGAGCAGGGATTTGATACAAGACAAACCATTGAAAAGATGAGTAAGTATTGTATTGAATTAGCTTCTTTAGGATTGTTAATGGTAGCAGTTCAACACCAAGCACAGAATCAAGAGAGTTTAGAAAACTTAAAATATTCACAGATAATACCAACTGTGAATGGGTTAGGTGATGCTAAAACTACTGCGAGAGATGCTTGGACTACTATAGGATTATTCAGTCCTTACAGATTTCAATTACCAGAACACTTAGATTATAACATAACTAAGTGGAAAGATAATATAAGATTTTTGTATATTATCTCTGATAGGGATGGTTCTGTGGGTACAGTCTTACCTTTAGTTTTTAGAGGAGATGTATCTTCGTTTGAGGAGTTGCCATTACCACAAGACACTGCCAATCTCCAAAAAGTACTGGATGAACTCCGGTATGAAGAGGAGTACTTTAATGAAATTTTCCAAATTGATAAAACAATCAGTGAGGAAAATTATTAAACACTAATAACTATATTAATTATTTAATTTTACACAAAAATGAAAAAGAACTTGAAAGGTTGGGAAAAGAACCAAGTACTAACCAATGCTAAAAGATGTCTTCAAATCAAACAATCGGTTGACAAGGCAAAAGCAGAACTTGATGAACAAATCAAGAAAGCACAGAGCAGATATGAGGAAAAGATGCGTAATAATACCAAAGTAGCTGCTTATGATAGCTATCTCGATTTGATTCGTAGA
>Ga0247610_10003620_pt1 | contig 16844 bp, 17 predicted proteins | sample 174DNAGHGhighgp2_FD_193483 | JGI IMG/M metagenome (GOLD analysis project Ga0247610, IMG submission 193483) | Sheep rumen microbial communities from Palmerston North, Manawatu-Wanganui, New Zealand - 1742 DNA GHGhigh gp2 | ecosystem: Host-associated > Mammals > Digestive system > Stomach > Rumen... | reverse complement strand
TTCGTCAAGGTTTCGTTTTTTCAACATTACATACTGATTTGTGTCAGTGTTCATTATACACATTGTTCTTCCGCAATGAGCAACAAATTCTGCTAACAGTGAATGGTTTACTGCATTTTGTCTTATTTCGTTACATTCTTTAATGCTGTTACATATGCTATCAGCACCTGCGCCACCTATAGAATAATATTTTAAACGGTTGTATGTTATCATTTCAAAATTATAATTTTCATATAATTTGTGGGATTCTACGTATTTTTGAAGATTGTTGTGAAAATCATAGGTGTATGTTTGATCTTTATTTTCGTGATCATACACATAAAATACAGTTTTCTTGGCATTAAAAAACAAACTTCTAAAATCACCGGTAGAATCTGCAGTATCTAATATCTTTTTAGGAGTCATTATCGTTCGGTAATTATTATATTTATCTGATTTCATAAATTTACCTTGAGTATCAGATTTTAAGTATTTTGCAGCACTTGAGTTTTTAGAAATATTTGTATATGCAAGAATTTTATTATAAGATTTAATAAAATCATTTTGACTAAAGCCTTCTAAAAATCCGGTGAATCTTGCAATTCCTAATATAATAGCTACGCAAACACAAAAAGATAAAAATTCTTTTAATTTATCCATAACACTCTCCTTTAGAAATTATTATATCATAACAAAGTTTTAATAACAAGATTGACAATATATTTTCAGCATAGTTAAATAAGGTTAGACTTTGTAGTCGGGCAAAAATAGGACGTAGGATTTTATTAAATCGGCAGTCCGGTTATAATCAGAATGCGTAAGGGTTTTGGATTATAATTTGCCAAATGTATGTAAAAATAAAAGGAGAAAAAAATGCCTACAATTAATCAGTTAGTTCGTAGTGAACGCAAAAAACTGGTCGACAAAACTAAATCTCCAGCTTTGATGGATTGCCCTCAAAGACGTGGAGTATGTACAAGGGTTTACACTACTACCCCTAAAAAACCAAATTCGGCACTTAGAAAAGTTGCCAGAGTAAGATTAACAAACGGATTTGAAGTTACTTCATATATTCCGGGTATCGGTCACAATCTTCAAGAACACAGTGTAGTTCTCATTAGAGGTGGAAGGGTAAAAGATTTACCCGGTGTTAGATACCATATTGTTAGAGGCACTCTTGATACTGCAGGTGTTGCTAATCGTGCACAAAGCAGATCTAAGTATGGTGCTAAAAGAGATAAAAAAGGAGGTAAGAAGTAATGTCAAGACGTTCTAAACCTGCCAGACGTATTCCGGCTGCTGATCCGGTATACAATAGTGTAGATATTTCAAAATTTATTAATAGAATAATGAGACGTGGTAAAAAATCTCTTGCTGAAAAAATATTCTATGCTACTTTAGCAAGAATTGAAGAAAAATCAGGTGAAAAATCATTAGAAATTTTCCAAAAAGCAATGACAAATGCTACTCCGTTATTAGAAGTTAAAGCAAGACGTATTGGTGGTTCTACATACCAAGTACCAATTGAAGTTAAGGCAGACAGAGGTTTTGCTCTTGCGTCAACATGGTTAATTGAAGCTGCTAAAAAACGCAGCGGAAAATCATTTATTGATAAATTAACTAATGAATTGATTGATGCTTCAAATGGTTCAGGTGCAGCTTGCAAAAAGCGTGAAGATACTCACAAAATGGCTGAGGCTAATAAAGCATTTGCTCATTACAGATATTAATATTTTAATGATAGCAATAAAAAAGGAACTCAATAGAGTTCCTTTTTTATTGTACAATATTTTTCAAATCTAATATTGGGTTTGTAAGTTTATTTATATTATATATATTGTTAAACACTTTTAAAACTGCAGGATTAATAGAAGTAGAACTACATTCTAATAAACTAATATTTTTTGCACCCTTATTTTTTAAATAAATCATACTTGTTAATGTGTTTACATCACATTTTGTAAATAAAAAATGTATTTTATTATTGTTTATTTTTATTTTAGAAAATAATTTTTTTAATATAAAATATGATAAAGAAAAATTATTGCATATATCAAAAAATAGTATATTATCTTTAATTATGTTATGCGAAAATGATATTGCAAAAAAATTATTCGGTAAGTTCGATAAAAAAATTTTAAGATAATTATAAGCATTTACTGAGTTATCAATAAATCCTGTTATAAAGATTGCTTGAGGATTTAATGCTAAAAAATCATCTAATATTTTATCAATTTCTTTTAAATTAAAACCAACAACTTTATTTTCTTTAATTTGTCCTTTTGCAAAACCTTTTGCTTGCATAGCTGAATCTATAAGTTTGCTAAAATCGTTGTTTTCAATTTTAGACACACCTTTCGGTTCAATTTTTTCAGTTGTAAACAGTCTGCCTCTGTACAAATATTCTATATTTTGTGTTTCATGCTTTGTTAATAATATAGCACCGGGAAAAGTTGCAAAATCAAGTATGTTTGATATAGTACCATTACCAAAATGACCTTTAAGATTTTTAAAATTTTTAAAATAGGGATAACTGTGTGCCAAAAGTAAATTTCCATTTGTATAAATGTCTATATCGTAATTTTGAGACGCATTTAGAACTTTACTTAAATCATTCAAATTTGAGCCGGAAACAAGAATAGCTTTATTCGGACGTGTTGATAATGATACGGATGTTTCTTCCATTATACCGTATTTTTCTGTTATTGCTGAGTTAATAGCTTCTAAAATTTCGATACTTATTCTTGAAAGTTCACAAGTGTAATCTTTTAATTTTTCTTTACTTTGGTTAGTTAAATTTAAATAATTTAAAGATTCCAAAATCAATTCTTCACTATTTAGGTTGTTTTTATCATATTCTGTTAAATTTATAAGGTTTAATGCCGTATTTTTTATAACAGATAATAATATTTCATTTAAATATTTTTTATCTGAACTTAATCTTTTGTTTTTTTCGTAATATTGTTTTTCACCTAATTTTAAAATGCTTAATATAGTTAGTTTTTTAGGAAATTTTATTATATTTTTTAAATGAACGCAAAGGATATTTTGTTTTTTACATAATTTAATATAATCATTTTTTGCTAAATTTAGATTTAAGTATACATCTGAAAAAATTTCTATAACCTTTGATTCTGAAAAGTCTTTTAATGAATCTATGAATGCTAAATAATATAGAACATTATGCAGATATTTTTTGTTTTTATAACCTAATTTTATGCTATTAATTAAATAGTATGCTGTTTGTTTGAGTAAAGTTCCCATGGTCTCATTCATAGATGAGATGTTTGGAGGTATTGAACATGCGCCATGTGAAACACAGTCATTATATTCTCCGGAGGAATTATAAAACATGTTTACCTCTAATATATTCAATGATATCTGATGATTCGTACATTTTCGTGCTGCCGTCTACCATAAATGGGACTTGTGATATTCCGCCAATTTTTATTAAGCGTTCTAAATTTTCACTGTAAGACACATCTTTTTTATTATATTCAATATTATTTTCATCAAAATATTCCATAACTTTTCTGCAGTATGGACAAGTTTCAGATACATATAAATCAATCATATTTTCCTCCTGTATTTAAAATTATAAATAATAAATTTAAAATTAAATCAGATAAAATGCTAATATCTATTTAGCTATTTTGTTTGCAAATGATAAGTTTTTATAATAAAATTAATGCGATGAAGAATATATTATTTATTTTTGGAACAAGACCTGAAGTTATAAAGTTGGCACCGGTTATTTTGGAGCTTAAAAAGCATCCTGATAAGTATAATGTAATTTTATGTAATACCGAACAGCAGAAAGAGTTATCAAATCAAACTCTGGAATATTTTAAATTAAAGGCTGATTTGAATCTTGATTGTATGAGAGAAAATCAATCTCTTGCTGAAGTTCAAATTAGAATATTAGATAAGCTAAATGATGTTTTTCAATCAAATAAATTTGATGCTGTAATTGTGCAAGGTGATACTATGACCGTGCTGTGCGGTGCATTAATGAGTTATTATAACAAAATTCCGCTTTTTCATGTAGAAGCAGGATTAAGGTCATATGATATTTATGAACCATTTCCTGAAGAAATAATGAGGCAAATGACATCAAGAGTTACTGATACACATTTTGCACCTACGGAAACAAATAAAAAGGCTTTACTTTTAGAAAATATAAGTGATAAAAAAATTTACGTGGTTGGCAATACTGTAATAGATGCGTTGTTTTGTCTCTCTGATGATATTTTAAGCAGCGCTAAGACTTTTTATGATAATCTAAAAATTAATATTGATGATAAACTTGTTTTGGTTACTGTTCATAGACGGGAAAATCACGGTGAACGTATTGATAAAATTCTGAGTGCTATTGAATATCTTGCTGATAAGTACAAAGAGCATACATTTGTTATTCCTGTTCATCCAAATCCTAATGTGAAAAATAAAATTTATGGTAAGTTCAAAGAAATAAGCAATATAAAGTTATTAAATCCGCTTGATTACCCATATCTTGTTTATTTGATGAAACACGCAAAACTAATTTTGACAGATTCTGGTGGTATTCAGGAAGAAGCTCCATCATTTGGATGTCCGACTCTTGTAATGAGATATGAAACTGAACGTCAAGAAGGAATTGATGCCGGTGTATCTGTATTGGTAGGTGCTGATTATGATAAAATTGTTTCGTTTAGTGAAAATATTTTGTCGAAATCGTTCAGCGATACTCGTTTGCAAACTAAAAATCCATATGGAGACGGTAAATCTGCAGCTAAAATTGAAAAAATTATATCTAACAGATTATTTTAAATCTTTGAATAGCGGCTGGCATAGCTTCTAATTGTTTCGCCTTTCAAAACATGTTTGCTATATATATTTAATTTATAATTCATACTTGGCAGAGAAGACATATCTTTTTGAAAATTTTTGTATAATTCTTTTTCTCTCTCTTTAATTTTTAAATTATTATCTTTGTATTCTGCATCAATTACAACATTTTTTGCAGATTTCATTATTGTAAATAAAATAAGCAGAGAAAATAAACTCCAAATAAGAAAACTTTCTGAGGTGTTATCTTCAACGGTTATTGGTGTTGAATTTGGCGTTTCAAAAATTATATTTGCTTTTGAAATATTTGGTGCTTTTATAAATAATTTTATTGCATTCCCGTCAGACTGAACTATTAAACTATCTACATTTGATTTATTTTTGTACAATGTATTAATAGTACCAGATTGTTTTATATTTTTAATTGTTATTGTAATCTTATCTGTTCCATCAATGTCTCGTTTAATTTTTGAAACAGAATCAGTCCTTAATATAACATTATCTTTTCCGTCAGCATTTTCAATAATAACAGAATTCAGGTAATTTTCTGCTGCAAAAACTGATAAACCGGAAAATAAAAGTATAATTAAAATAAATTTCTTTAACATATCCTACCTCTCCATTAATACAATACATTTTTACATATCAAGTTACATCAGTCTTATGGCCTATAATTATAAACCTATCGGTTGATAAATTTTCATATTAAGCATTGTAACAAAATATAAGCATGCTGAAATTTAATAAAAATTTAAACCTTTATATACATGTAAATACGAGATATGGGAGTTTGATATGAACGGTATTTTATCGAATGCATCAGACAACAAATTGCTAGGTGTGCTTTGCCCTAAAACAAATAATAATGATTCTGTCGAAACAGCAGGTTCACTTGCTATGAGTTTTAGTTTGTTTGATTGTAACAGTTATGATGAATTTTATTCAAATAATCCTTTTATTATTGATTATTCTTTGTATTCGGATTGTGGATTTGAAGATTCAAGTTCAGGATTTTTAAGCTCATTTTCTAATGCATATTCCGAATTATCATCATGCGGCTTTAGTTCAGGATGCGAATCATTTTCATCCTGCTGCAGTTCCGGAGGTTTTACTTCAGTATGTTAAAAATACATTAATTGGCGGTTTATAAAATCGCCAATTTTTTATTTAATATAAATATGTATTATACATATATTCTTTTAACTGAAAACAATACACTGTATTGCGGATATACTGATAATGTTGAAAAACGCTTTGAAAAGCATATTTCAGGTAAGGGTGCTAAATATACACGTGCTAATAAGCCCATAAAAATTGTGTATAAGTGCGGATTTGAAACAAAATCAGATGCAATGAAAGAGGAAGCAAGAATAAAAAAATTAACACATAACGAAAAATTAAAACTAATTAACTAATTTTTGTTCTTCTTCAATTTTTTTAATTTTTTCTTTTTGCTTTTCAAGACGCTCTAATTCTTTTTGTTTTCTTTTTTCAAGTTGTTCTTGACGTTTTATTGCTTGTTGTTCTTTTATTGCTTTGTATTTATCAATGGCATCATTACCTTCTGTCGTGCCGTTTATTTTTTTTCTTAAATTATAATCTTTTTGTGATTCTTTATATTCTTGATTCATTTGTTTAATTTTTGCGTGATAACTCTTTTTGAGTTCATTTATTTCTGCTTTATCTTTTTTCTTTGCCTGATTTGCATTATCTTTATCAATTTTTTTAAGAAGTTTTTGTTCTCTTTCTGTCACATCTTTTGCAACTACACCATCTTTTACAAGTTTATATCCATTCATAGAAATTTGAGGTGAAGAACTAACCTTTTGAGGCTTTTCACCATGAGCTGAAATAGTCCATATTCCTAAATCAATAGGTACATCACCTGTATATGCAACTGCTTTAACAACAACTGTATCATCTCCGGAGAATCCTAACGGTGTAATATCCCATCTTTTATCGTTTAAATTAAGGTTATTTTTGGATTTCCAGTAATAAGTTATAGAATGTCTTATATCTTCAAGGTTATAAGATGTTTTTGTATTAAAATCATAAACATGAGGAACTGTTTTCCAAATTCCATCTTTAGTATTTCCTATTTTCTCTTTAATTAAAATTTTACTTCCGTTTGAAGAAAAATCAATTGGAGTAAGGGTTCTAAATGTATAATAATTGCTGTTATCTTTTTGGGTTGAAAGAATTGGCTCAGACATCCTGTGTATGACATTTGCTGTCAATATTTTTTCAGTATTTGATTTTGCATCATCAAGATTTATCACAAAAACATCACAAGCTGTAGAACCACTATTGGGATAATAATACACAGATGGATAAACAAGACGTTTAAAATCCGGCGAAACAATTCCCTGTGCATTCTGCTGCCTATTTACATATATATCCTTTCTTATTGTTAGTTCAGGACTTCCTGGGGGATTGTTATATCGTACAATTTTATATGCCGGCTTAGGAACGTAGAGCATATCTGACGGTGTAGGCAGATTAGGAACTTCTATATCAATTTCCATTCTATCTTTTGGTACTGAAAGTTCTTCATATTCTTCAACAGTCATATATCCTGTAGGCTTTCTGTACAATACAGCTTTTTCAAATTTTTCTTTTTCAGCTTCTTTATTAACATTAAGAATGTATTTAGCTTCTTTTTTATTAAAATCCATATTTGGAAGTGGTATCTCATCACCCCACTGTATAAAAGCGCAAAACGCAGCAACAACACCAAGTAACGCATATATCATACAAGATTCTCTTTCATTGCTAATGAAACTGCTTTTGATCTGCTATTTACATATAATTTTTGTAATATGCTATGAACATGAGTTTTTGTTGTTGCTATTGAAATAACCAATTTTTCTGCTATTTGCGGATTTGTTAAACCATCTACAATAAGAGCAAGAACTTCCATTTCTCTTTCTGTTAAACCATAAAGATTTTTACCTAACTTATAGTTGATTTCACCACGTTTTTCCGGCAAGTCATTATTTCTTCTGATATTTGTTAATACAACTTTAGCAATTGCAGGATCTAGCCAACCTGCACCTTCAGACACAGCAAGAACAGCAGAAATAGTATGTTCCGAAGATGCTCCTTTAGTTATATAACCATCAGCACCAGCTTTAAATGAATCAAAAATATCATCATCACTTTCTCTGGAAGTATACATCAATACTTTTATTTTTGAGTTAGCAGCTTTTATTTTGCGTGTTGCCTCAATGCCATCGATAGTTGGTAAGCCAATATCCATAATAACAATATCAGGAACAAGTGCAATAGCTTTTTCGACACCATCAAGGCCATCAGATGACATATCAATAATTTCAATTCTTTCATTGCTTCCGAGAATTACTGATAATCCCATTCGAGCCATATCATGGTCTTCTACTATTAATACTCTTACTTTTTTAGTCATATTTTTTCCTTTTCTACAACAACATTTGTTAACAAAAATGAAAATTCGCTGCCTTTATTAAGTTTGCTATCAACCCAGATTTTACCATTGTGTGCTTCTATTATTTGTCTTGACAAATATAAGCCAAGCCCTGTTCCTGTAGAGCGTTTACGTGCTGTACCTTGAGAAAATCTTTTAAACAAATTAGGAATATCCGAATCAGGTATTCCGTTTCCGTTATCGGAAACGGAGAAAATAAAGTCACCATTTTGAGCTTTTGCCAATATTTTAATTTCTCCTGACTTATTTGTATAATTTACAGCATTACCGCATAAATTTGTCATAACTCTTTTAATTTCTGCTCTGTCAGCCAGAATCATGGTATTATCATCTAAATCATACTCAATTTGAAAATTAATATTTTTCTTTTCAGCAAGCGGTTTAAGTTCATTATAACACTGTTCAAGCAAATCTTTAACAGAAAATACAGTTTTACACAAAGATAGTTTACCGCTTTCAAAACGATAAACTTCAAGAAGTGCATTTACAAGTCCTAATAAATCTTCATTGCTTTGCAGCATAGTAGATAGCAAAACTCTTTGTTTTTCATCCAATGTACCAATAGAACCTTCGAGAAAGAATTTTAATGTCTGTATTGCTGCGAGAAGTGGTGTACGCATGTCGTGAGTTAATGTTGCAATAAAGTCATCTCTTAACCTTTCGGTTTCTTTTTGAATGCTGACATTTCTAATTATCCCAACAAGTCTGTTTACTTTTGCATTTTCATTTTCAGATACCGCAGAAAAATTAATTTCTACAGGAGTATGAATTTTACTAAGAGAATTTATTATATAACAGTCTCTTAGCATAATTTCAGATTTATCACTATTTAAACCAAATATTTCACCTGAAAATTCATCATCAAAATTATGTTGTTTAACATCACAGTAAGCAATTTCTTGAAATTTTTTTGTACAAAGTGTTTTAGATGACAAACCTGTCATATTTTCGCAAGCCGGGTTAACTTGTAAAATATTACCGATATTATCAATTATTATTATGCCATCTGCACAATAATTAATAATACTTGAAAGTTTGCTATTTGCCTCTTGTAATTCTGCAGTTCTTTCATTTACAAGATTTTCAAGATTATCAGAATATTCTTGAAGTTGAATTTTTGCACTTTCTAATTCATTTATTTTATTCCTTAAATCTTCAAGTAAATGACTTCTTTCAATGCCGTTTTTTATATTAAGCATTAAATCATCATTGTCCCAGGGCTTTTCAATATATTTATAAATTCCAATTTCATTTATTGCTTTAATTGCATTTTCTTTATCAGCATATCCAGTTAATAAAATTGTACTAACTTCAGGATATAACTTTTTTGCTTCAGAAAGAAATTCAATACCGTTCATATCAGGCATTACAAAGTCTGATATAATCAAATCAGGTTTTTCGTATCTTAAAAATTCTATAGCATCATTTGGACTGTTAAATAAATGTACATCATCATATCCCTCTACCTTAAGTAAAGTCTTAAAGGCTGAGGTAACCATTTTTTCATCATCAACTGCAACAATCTTGTTCATAACAGTATGATAGATTATTTTATGCTTTCAGACAAATTCATTACAAAATTGCAATAAAAAAAGATAACCAAAGGTTATCTTTCATAATTGTGAAATTTGTATTCCCTTTCCCCAAGTTCTTTATCAATATGATAAAGAGAAGCCTTATCATCTCCAAAAATTTTTAACTTATCTATAACATCTTTAGCGTTTGCTTCTTCTTCCACTTGTTCGGAAATATACCAGTTTATAAAATGTCTTGTAGCCAGATCACATTCATCATCGCTCATAGATGCAACACAATGTATACTTTCTGTTACAAACTTTTCATGCTCAAGTATTTTGTCAAAGACTTGAAGTGGATTTTTAAAATCTCTATCCGGTGAATTAATTTGGTCTAAATGAACTTTGCCGCCACGTTCAATTATATAGTCAAGAAGTATCATACCGTGGTCAACTTCTTCTCTTGCCTGGACTTTTGTCCAGTTCGAAAAGCCATGCAAACAAAGCTCATCAAAATAAGCAGACATAGCAAGATATAAATAAGCTGAATAAAACTCTTTGTTAATTTGTGAATTAAGAACATTTAACACCTTCTCATTAATCATTATATCCCTCCCATAAACCATGAATATTACAATATTCTCTTGCTTTACAAAGTTTACTAATTGATTTTACATTTAATTTTGGTTCTTCGTGCGGATCAAGAAACTTTATACATGAGTATTTTTCATCATCGGAAATTATTTCTATAAATTCAATATAATGTTCATCTGTCATTGGATGAAGTACTTCACCTACTCGTACTTCTGTTTCTCCATTTATATCTAAAAATATTGGTACATGTTTCTCTAGCATAGCTGATTCATCTTTTTGCGGTTCTAATTTTGTCATATTTTTTCCGCAGCATATGAGTTCACCATTACCGCAATGTAAAACTTGAATGATATTACCGCAAACTTCACATCTGTATAAGTCTAATTTTTTCATTATTTCTCCTTACAAAAACATTATTACTTAACTAAAATTCTTTTTATATCGGTCAAGTGGCTATAAATCAAATTTTGTGTTATAATATTTACAGACCGTGCTCCACGGGGAAGTGCAATCCCTTGACCCGAAGTTTAGGCGGGGTGCAGAGCCTGTTGTGAGGGTTCGAGAAATAATTTCTAATATAGAATATAGCTGATCACGTTTAAAGTTATTGTGGCGTAATCTGTTGAACCGTGTCAGGATGGAAACATAGCAGCACTAAGACAATCTTTACGGGTATAATAAGTTTAAAAACAGGTTATTTTTATGGCGATTTTATTTTTCAAATTCGATAGACAGTGGCACGGTTTTTTACAAATTTGTGTATTCTTGTGATTTTTCATATAATAATTTTATGAATAATAGAAAAATTATACTAAATGCTGATGGTTTTGGAAAATCAAATTCTGTTAATAAAGCTGTTTTGCATGGCTACTTGGAGGGCTTTTTAACAAGTGCGAGTTTGTGCGCAAACGGTGCGGCATTTAATCCTGCAGTTAATGAAATTATACCCGAATGTCCGAATTTGGGTATTGGTGTAAATTTGAATATTACTAATGGTGAAGCATTAACAAAGGCTTTTATGATAACTAATAAAAAAGGATTTTTTAATAAAAATTTTTTGTTTTATCTTTTTAGTTCAAACAACAATAGTATTTTAAAGCAGATTGAATTTGAATTTAGAACTCAAATAGAAACTGTAATGAATTATACTAATGTTTCTCATATAGATTCTGTTGATAATATTCACACAATACCAAAAATTTTTGATTTAACTTTAAAACTTGCAAGTGAATATAATATTCCTTTTGTAAGGAGTTGTTATGAAGAATTTTATTTTGTAAATTCAATTACAAAATATTTAAATTACAATTATTCGCTAAATTTTATTAAATGGTTGATTTCAAACTATTTATCTATAAATAACAGAAAGTTATTTATTAATAGCTGTAAAGTAAGAACAAATGATTATTTTATAGGTATTCTATATAAAAATTTAATTGATAGTTCGGTTTTAGAGTATGCGTTAAAATCAATTGAAAATGAAGATAGTGTTGTTGAAATCTCTTTAAATCCTTCTTTTTCTTATAAACAAGAAAGACAGTACAAAGAATTTATAATAACAAAAGATAAAGACTTGAAAGATAAAATCCAGCGATTAGGGTTTGAATTAACAAATTATAAAAAAGAATCAAATGCATAAAATATTATACTCAATAATAATTATACTGATATTTTCTGTATTTACCTTATTAGAAATTGGTAAAATGAATTCTTATAACGTCATTGGGATGGATAATGCTCTTGAAATAAAGGTAAGTTCTCAAAAAAATAAAGTAGAAAATATATGTATTGATGCAGAGGCATTTAGTATTGATTTCAAAAAAGACAATAAATATTTAGCAAAAAGGTATGGTATAACTGCCGTTGATTCGCTTAAAATGGGTTACTTAACTGATACATTCGCAGAAAATCTTATTCTGGATAAAAAAGTTAAGCTTAAATATACAGGTAAATATAATCAAAATTGCAGGTATGCAGATATAATTGTAAACAACGAATCATATATTGAAAGAATGTATAATTCAGGTCTTTTTATTATAAATGGAAAACATAGCGAAAATTTTAAATTAAAACTTGATTCAGCAAGAAAATTAAATTTGGTAATTTTGAACCACAAAAGTAATAAATATCACAAACTTAATTGTGAATACGGACTTTCAGCAGAAGATGTAATTATAGTACCTGAAAAACAATTGCCAATCGATTCAAAGCCATGCCAATATTGCCATATAAAGCCTAAAGAAAAAATAATTAATGAAATAAGTTTTCCAAATGTTATTTCTGAAGGAAATATAAAAATATATTTAACTGATTTGACTAAAAAATTAAAACCTGACGATAAATGCTCAGAATCACTTGTATGTACTAAATTACTTGAATTAATTAATAATTCTTCTGATTCTATTGATATTGCAATGTATGGTTGGAGTAATGTACATGAATTGTACAATGCCTTGTTAAATGCTAAAAACAGAGGTGTTAAATTGAGAGTAGTTTACGACAATAGTACTTCCAAATATTATGAAGATACTGATTTAATTGTTGATATTGCTGATATTTCAACCGGAGACAATAATAAATCATTAATGCATAACAAATTTATGATATTTGACAATAAATCCGTAATTACAGGCTCTATGAATTTTTCAAAAACTGGACTTTCCGGTTTTAATACAAATTCAATTATATTTGTTGATTCTGTTGAACTTGCTAAAATTTATACTGATGAATTTGAAAAAATGCTAAAAGGGAATTTTAGCATTTTTAAAATAAGTTCAGTTAATAAAAATATTGTTTTAAATAAAACTGAATTATTACCTTTATTCTCGCCAAACTCAAAGACTGTAACAAAACATATAATCCCCTTAATAAACAATTCATATAAATATATTTATGTTCCTGCATTTGTGATTACACATGAAGCATTTGCAAATTCATTGATTAATGCTAAACAAAGAGGAATAGACGTAAAAATAATACTTGATTCTACAAGTACAAGTGCCTCAAATAATAAAATTAAGATACTTAGAGAATCAGGAATTCCGCTAAAAATTGAAAATTATGCAGGAAAAATTCATTCTAAATCTGTTATTATTGATGACAAATATATAATTACCGGTTCTATGAATTTTTCTAACAGCGGAGAAAATAAAAATGATGAAAATACTTTAATTATAAAAGATGAAAGGCTTGCTATTTATTACAGACGATTCTTTGAATATTTATGGGATAAAATTCCGGATAAATATCTAAAGTTTAACCCCAGACCTGAAAGTAAAGATTCAATAGGCTCTTGTTACGATGGCGTTGATAACGACTATGACGGGAAAATTGACTCCGAAGATGACAGTTGTAATTAATCAATCACTTGTGCACCTTGAGTTTCAACAGGTAAAGTCATTATATTGACCTTAATATTCATACTTTCCCATATATCTTTTACAGTAGCTTTTATTTTTTCAAGATTATTTTTCTTTGATATTATCAAAATTGAAGGACCTGCACCACTTAAAACACAGCCGAGAACAGAATCTTCATGTCTTAAACTTTCTGCTATAATATCTAATCCGGGAACAAGTTTCATTCTATATGGCTGATGTAACTTATCTTGAAGAGCAAGACGCATCAAACTTTCATTTTTATTATTAATTGCTTGTATAAACATTCCTAATCTTTTTGCATTAAAGACGGCATCTTCCATAGGAACTTCTTTAGGCAATACCGAACGTGATATATCAGTAGAAAGCTCAAAATCAGGAACACAAACAGTTATTAACCAATCCTCCGGCCAATCTAATTTTGTGTAAATTATACTTCCATCGTCTTCTTTTGAAGTAAGAACGAGCCCCCCGACAATTGCAGGTGTAACATTATCCGGATGACTTTCAACTTCGGTTGCCAAAGTAAGTAAAGCTACTTCATCCGCAGGCTTTCCTAAAAGTTCATTTGCGGCAAGCAATCCGCCAACAATAACAGACGCACTGCTTCCCAATCCTCTTGCTATTGGGATTTGAGATTGAACAGTAATTTTTAATTCACTTGGAGTTTGTCCAATAGAATTGTACAATAATTCAACAGCCTTATATATAATACTATTTTCATCAAGCTGAGAGTGTTCTAAATTTATGTCTTCAGACGAATCATCGGCAGGAATAGAATTTATTTCAATTCCTGTACCGGGTAAAACTGTTTCTTCAATAGTAATAGTATTGTATATAGGAAGTGCCATACCTAAACAATCAAATCCGGGGCCTATATTAGCCGTTGTTGCCGGCACTTTTACACTAACTTTCATACTTTTCCCTTTTTATCTTAATTACCAATAAATTATATACTAAAGATAAAAAAATATCAAAAATAAAGATATATAAACAATTTGCCTGCAAATTAACTGTTTTATACACTATATATATGTATAAATTACACGCATATTTCACAGATGACGGCTCTGTAGGACTATATTCACCGGATGATAATGATATATACCATTCAATTTATGGTGCTTTATCAGAAGCATATGAAAAATTTATTATTCCGGCTAATCTTCAAAAAATATTTAAATCAAACAATGAAATAAAAATTTTGGATATTTGTTATGGAATTGGATATAATACAAAAAGTTTTTTAAATGAATATATAAAATTTTACTATAACGAATCGATATATACTGATAATATTCAAAAGTATAACTGCAAGATAGATACCGATAATATTTGTCCAAAACTTTATATACATGCAATAGACATTGATAAAAATCTTGTGCTATTGTCACCATTTTTTAAAACAAATAAAAAAATAACAAGTAATAATATTAACTTTGACAAAAACAAACTAATAAAAAACTTATCCAAAATATTACATTCAAAATATAAACTAAATAAAATAGTAAATTATATATTAATTAATAAACTTTATGATATGTTTGATTCAGAATTTGATTCGTTGTTATTTGATAGAAATAATTCAGTCTATTTCGATAAAAATTGTATGGCCTTTTATAGCGGATTAAAATTTATAAATGATAAAATAATACCTGATAACAAATTATTGGCCTTCTTACATAATATATATTATAAGTATATATCTACAAGGCATAAAAGTGCTTTAAACAGCCTACAAATGTTTGATTTTAATTTTGATATAAATATAGATGATGCAAGAAATGCTATAAAGCATGATAATAATTTATATAATATAATATTTTTAGATGCTTTTTCTCCTGATAAATGTCCTTGTCTGTGGACATTAGATTTTTTTAAAGAATTATATAAACATTTAGATGATAAAGGAATTATTTTAACTTATTCAAATTCTGCACGTATAAGAAATGCATTTTTAAATGACGGATTTTATATTGGTAGAAATGTTGTAAATGAAAAATCCTGCGGAACTGTTGCCTGTAAAAATAAATCCTTGATAGTTAATGAACTCTCAGAATGCGATTTAGGACTTTTAAAAACAAAAGCGGGCATATTTTATCGTGACGAAAATTTAAACGCTTCTAATGAGGATATAATAGTAAGACATAAAACTGAAGTTTCAGAATCGAATCTTATGAGTTCTACAAAATATCTAAAAAGTTTAAAGTAATTTGTTAATTATTATAGCCATATATCTATTCGTTATATTGATTGGTTTACTACTATTAATTAAATATTAATTAATTGCCACAAAACAATTAATATTTTATAATCATAAAATGAATAAATACGACATAGTTATTATAGGAGGTGGAACTGCAGGTTGTGCTGCCGCATATACAGCAGGAATACTTGGATTTAGAACTTTATTGATAGAGAAAAATATTCATCTTGGAGGCAGTATAACTTCGGGTTTGGTAGTTCCGGCTATGAATACAGGTGAAAATAAGATAAATACCGAATTCTTCGATGTATTAAGTGATGAACTTAGTGCAATAGGTGGCCAAGTAACTTATCAGGGCAATAAAGGCTGGTATAATCCTGAATTGACAAAAGTCGTCTTAGATAAGCTAATGGATAAAGCCAGTGTAGATGTGCTATTAAATACATCTATTAGTAATGTATTAGTTGATAATAATCGCATTAAAGAGTTAAGCACACACAACGAAATATTATCGACATATAACTATCAGATACAAAATATAAATAAATTATTATCAGAACCTATCGAAACGAGATATGTAATAGATGCAACAGGAAATTGCGAAGTTGCAAATATTTGTGGTTGTGAATTCTTGGATGAGTCGAACTCGCAGCAACCGCAGAGCTTACGGTTTATAATGGGTGGTGTAAATATAAATTTATTTTCTAAATGGCTTTTAAATATTGATACCGACAGAAATGTAACAACTGTAGAACATATAGATGGCTCTATACATTTATCTACAGCATATACTTGGGATAATAACAAAAAATGGGCTCTAAAGCCTTTATTTGAAAAAGCTGTAAAGGATAAAGTGATAGAAGATTCAGACAGAAATTATTTTC
>Ga0247610_10003619_pt1 | contig 16844 bp, 27 predicted proteins | sample 174DNAGHGhighgp2_FD_193483 | JGI IMG/M metagenome (GOLD analysis project Ga0247610, IMG submission 193483) | Sheep rumen microbial communities from Palmerston North, Manawatu-Wanganui, New Zealand - 1742 DNA GHGhigh gp2 | ecosystem: Host-associated > Mammals > Digestive system > Stomach > Rumen... | reverse complement strand
ACGTGGAAGATATCCTCGACGACATCAAACAGGCGCTTGCAAAGATATAAAACGCCCCCAAATTTAACAAACTGTAACTATATAAGAAAAATATTCGGTACTTTCCTTGGAAGGTACCGATATTTTTGCTATATTTGCACCATCAAAGTAACATATTGACAACTTAAAACAAGAATAGTAATTAAAAAACCAGAAACACTATGGAAGTTGAAAAAATCATGCAAGCCTTGGAGCAGAAGCATCCTGGCGAACTGGAGTACTTACAGGCAGTAAGAGAGGTGTTGGAGTCGATTAAGGACGTCTACAACCAGCATCCTGAGTTCGAAAAGGCAAAAATCATAGAGCGCATCGTGGAGCCTGAGCGCATCACGACCTTCCGCGTGCCCTGGGTCGACGACAAGGGAGAGGTTCAGGTCAACATCGGCTATCGCGTGCAGTTCAACAGCGCCATCGGCCCCTACAAGGGCGGTCTGCGCTTCCACCCGTCAGTAAACCTAAGCATCCTGAAATTCCTCGGTTTCGAACAGACCTTCAAGAATGCCCTCACCACCCTGCCTATGGGCGGTGGCAAGGGCGGTTCTGACTTCTCTATTCGCGGCAAGAGTGATAATGAGGTGATGAAGTTCTGCCAAGCATTTATGTGCGAACTCTATAAGGTAATCGGTCCTGATATGGATGTACCCGCCGGTGATATCGGTGTTGGTGCCCGCGAGATCGGTTATCTGTTCGGCTATTACAAGAAACTGACGAGCCAGTTCCATGGCGCTACCCTCACGGGTAAGGGCATGGAATGGGGTGGCAGTATTCTCCGTCCGGAGGCTACTGGTTTCGGTGCTCTCTATTTTGTGCACCACATGATGGAGACTCACGGCCTCGACATCAAGGGCAAAACCATCGCCCTCTCCGGCTTCGGCAACGTGGCTTGGGGCGCAGCCAAGAAGGCCACAGAGCTCGGTGCAAAGGTGATTACCATCTCCGGTCCCGACGGCTACATCTACGATCCTGAAGGTCTCAACGACGAGAAGATTGAGTACATGCTCGAACTCCGTGCCAGCGGCAATGATGTCTGTCAGCCGTACGAGGAGGAATTCCCCGGATCGAAGTTCTTTGCCCTTAAGAAGCCTTGGGAGCAGAAGGCGGATATCTACCTGCCCTGTGCTACTCAGAACGAGCTCAACGGCGAGGATGCCGACAAGATTCTAGCCTATAAGCCGCTATGCGTCGCTGAGGTCTCGAACATGGGCTGCACGGCCGAAGCTGTGAACAAATTCATCGCCGCCGGTCAGCTGTTCGCTCCCGGCAAGGCCGTGAACGCCGGTGGTGTGGCCACATCTGGTCTGGAGATGACGCAGAACTCCATGCGAATGTCGTGGACTGCTGCAGAAGTCGACCAGCGTCTGCACCAGATTATGTCGGGTATCCACGAGCAGTGTGTGAAGTACGGCAAGGAACCCAGTGGTTATATCAACTACGTGAAGGGCGCCAATGTCGCCGGCTTCATGAAAGTCGCCAAGGCCATGCTTGCGCAAGGCATCGTATAAATAATAGTGAGAGATAAGTGGTAAGAGGTAAGAGAATACTTATAGCAAGTAATAATTATAATCGACGGTACTTATGGTATCGGATGATGGTCTTGGCTATCCTCTCACTTCTCACTTCTCACCTCTCATCTCTTTCTGCGCAAACACAGACAGGTAAGGCTTCGTTTTACGCCAAGAAGTTCTCTGGACGGAAGACCGCCAGTGGTGAACGGTTACATCACGACTCACTAACCTGTGCCCACAGGACCTACCCCTTCGGTACCCAACTGAAAGTGACCAACCCTGCCAATGGCAAAACCGTTATCGTGAGAGTGACAGATCGCGGACCGTATGTGAAAGGACGTATCATCGACCTCTCCGTACGTGCTGCAAGAGAAATAGGCATTATCTCCCAAGGTATTGCCCCGGTAATCGTGGAGCGATACAATCCGTCTATCATCCCCTTCAAGCCGGAAGACATCATCGACCTACCGGATTTGGAACTCAGCACCAACGAGGGACCGATTACCAAGCCCATCTGGGTGGAACTGAAAGAACAGCAGGAACAGAAGAATAAAAAACAAGAGATGCTACCCGTTATTACCCGCAAATTCCCGTCAGCCAATCAAGCTAACGCACCCGTTCCAACGGAGGCAGTTGCCAGCAAATCAGCTGATATACCTGAGCCTGCTATCCAACCTGCGGCTCAACACACCAACAAAAACGGTATTGACGAAATCAATAAGAAGCCTCACCAGTCAAAGGCTTATCAGAAAAGAGAACAAACATCAGAAAAGAAAAGCAAGCGATGAATGGTCATCGCTTGCTTGTTTTAATGGCAAATTCACGTGACTGTGAGGGAATATCCTTGTTGCCTTGCATGACACCAATCCTGATAACAGCATCACCATCACGCAAACGGTCATCGGCCTTGATGGTTGCCGTATAACGGATACCCTTACCAGGCATGATGCTCTCCACCATCACATTCTGCGAGACATGGATGTGCTTATTGCCTGTCACCTCAACAACCGTCGGCAAAACACGATAGACGGGCTTATCAGACTTGTTGAACACCTCGAAGACCATCCTTGCCTCCTCACCACGCCTCAGTATGCCATCACGACTGGCATCAACGAGACGGGGATTGCGTATCTCAATAGCCTGACCGGCAACAGCAACAGGTGCAGGAGCCTTGCCCGGAGCACTGCCGAAGTTCTCATCGAAACCGAAAAGACGGTCGTCACCACTGTTGGAGCTGTCGAAACCGCTGTCGTCTGAATCATATTCATCATATTCTGACTGAGCAGAACTGCTACGCTGCATATTCCTGATACGCTCCTGACGCTGCATCTTATATTCTTCATACTTCTGCTGTTCAGCATTGTCAGCCGCAGCACCGATGGCAGCACCTACCACAGCGCCACCTGCCAGACCAACCAATGAACCGATATCACTACCTCGCCATCCGCCAGAGATGCCTCCTATAGCAGAGCCAATGATAGAACCGAAATAGCCACCTGTTGCAGCGCCTGAACCAGTATAAGTCCCACAGCTGCTCAATATCAGCATGACACAAACCGAAATAACCAATAACTTCTTCATATGCATCTTGTTTTAAAACCACGGTGCAAAAGTATGCATTTATAATGAGACTCACAAGGGGATTTCCCGAAAAAATCATAGGGGAAACCCTAATCAATCAACGAGAAGGCCACGTCCATCATGTGCGTAAGGGTGGTCTGCCGCTCCTCGGCCGTCGTCACCTCGCCCGTCAGAATATGGTCAGAGATGGTGCAGATACCCAATGCGCGGTTGCCGGAACGTGCTGCATTCATATACAGTGCAGCAATCTCCATCTCAACCGCCAGGACACCCATATTAATCCACTTGTCGTTATGGGCATTTTCCGTATAGAAAGTATCGGATGTAAACACATTACCAACCTTATATCGATAGCCCAGACGCTCACAAGCTTCCACAGCGCCACGCACCAATGCAAAATCGGCAATCGGTGCAAAAGTACCTGGCAACTCATACTGACTGGCATAGTTTGAATTGGTGCAGGCACCCATGGCAATCACGAGGTCACCCACATGCAGGTCATGCTGGATAGAACCGGCAGAGCCTACACGAATAATCTTCTTGACACCGTAGAAATTGAAGAGTTCATAGGAATAGATACCAATAGAGGGCATACCCATGCCATGTCCCATAAAACTGACACGTTTTCCTTTGTAGAAACCTGTGAAACCAAGCATACCACGAACATTATTAAACTGGACGGGATCATCAAGGAAGTTCTCCGCCATAAATTTTACACGCAGCGGATCGCCGGCTATAATCACAGTCTCGGCGATGTCGCCTAACTTGGCCCCGATATGGGGAGTTGGAGTCTTGTCTGCCATACGTTTCATTGCTTTAAGTTAAACATGCTGCAAAGATACGAAAAAAAATGGAATAAAACAAGCCCGCACCAATAAATGATGCGGGCTTACCTTATTTTGAGATACGTAAGTCGGTTTATTCAGCCTTCTCTTCTGCGGCAGGAACCTCTGCGGGAGCGACCTCCTCAGCAGCAGGAGCCTCAGCAGCAGGAGCAGCCTCAGCCTTTGCACCTGAAGAACGACGAGAACGACGGGTCTTCTTCTTACCTGCGTCCTTAGCCATTTCGGGATCGAAGTCGACGAGCTCGATGAAACAAACCTGAGCAGCATCACCCTGACGGGTTCCGAGCTTAATGATACGGGTGTATCCACCGGGACGATCACCTACCTTCTCAGCCACCTCTCCGAAGAGGGTCTTGATGGCTTCCTTGTTCTGAAGGTAGCTAAATACAACACGACGTGAATTAGTTGAGTCGTCCTTAGCCTTTGTAATCAAGGGCTCGACGTACTTCTTCAAGGCCTTTGCCTTGGCAACGGTCGTAGTGATTCTTTTGTGCTCAATCAGCGAGATAGCCATGTTTGCAAGCATGGCAGCGCGGTGACTAGCAGTACGACCGAGGTGGTTGAATTTCTTATTATGTCTCATTTTTCTTTTTCTTTTTATTGGGCATTCGGCATGTCCTCACAGACTTACTCCCTGTCCAGTTTATACTTTGTAATGTCGGTTCCAAACGACAGATTCAGACTCTCGAGCAAATCATCAAGCTCAGTGAGCGATTTCTTACCAAAGTTACGGAACTTCAGAAGGTCGGTCTTGTTATACTGCACAAGATCACCAAGGGTCTCTACATCGGCAGCTTTCAGACAGTTCAAAGCACGAACAGAAAGATTCATGTCGACCAGACGTGTCTTCAGCAACTGACGCATGTGCAGTATCTCCTCATCAAACTCCTGGTTGGTCTCTGCCTCGGAAGTCTCAAGTGTGATCTTCTCATCTGAGAACAGCATGAAGTGATAGATCAGGATTTTGGCTGCCTCCTTCAGGGCATCCTTCGGGTGAATGGAACCGTCCGTCGTGACTTCCATGACGAGCTTATCATAGTCGGTCTTCTGCTCAACACGATAGGGCTCAACAGCGTACTTCACGTTACGGATGGGGGTGTAAATAGAGTCGATTGCAATTACGTTCACATCAGTGCAGAACTCGCGATTCTCATCAGCGGGTACATAGCCGCGACCTTTGTTGATCGTAAGGTCAATCTGCATCGAGGCTTTGGAATCTAAATGACAAATCACCAAATCGGGATTCAGCACCTCAAATCCAGTCAGATACTTGCCGATGTCACCGGCTTTGAATTCGGTAGAATTCTCGACCGTGATACTGACTTTCTCGTTCTCGAATTCTTCTACTACTTGCTTGAACCGAACTTGCTTCAGGTTCAAGATAATGTTGGTCACATCTTCCTTTACACCAGGTACAGATGAGAACTCATGCTCAACACCGGCAATCTTGACGGTATTGATGGCATAGCCCTCGAGCGATGAAAGAAGAATGCGGCGAAGGGCGTTACCGATGGTCACACCGAACCCTGGCTCCAGAGGACGAAATTCGAACTTGCCGAACTTGTCAGAAGCCTCCAACATTACGACTTTATCAGGTTTTTGAAATGCTAATATCGCCATTAATTTAATGATTTAGTTCTTAGAGTACAACTCAACGATTGACTGTTCCTTAATGTTCTCGGGGATGTCGGCACGCTCCGGCATATGCAGGAACTTACCACCTTTAACATTCTCATCCCACTCGATCCAAGGGTACTTGCTGTGATTGAAACCAGCAAGGGCGGCCTCGATAACCTCGAGAGACTTAGACTTCTCGCGAACAGCGACAATCATACCAGGCTTCACCTGGAATGAAGGAATGTTCACGACCTTGCCATCAACAGTAATGTGCTTGTGACCCACGAGCTGACGAGCAGCTGCACGAGTAGGAGCAATACCGAGACGGAACACGACATTGTCGAGTCTGCTCTCCAACAACTGAAGAAGCACCTCACCGGTGATACCGTCAGCCTTAGCTGCCTTCTCAAACATATTACGGAACTGACGCTCAAGTACTCCATAAGTATACTTGGCCTTCTGCTTCTCTGCCAGCATGACTGCATACTCCGACTGCTTGCGGCGACGGTTATTGCCATGCTGTCCCGGGGGGAAGTTCCTACGGGACAAAACTTTGTCCGGGCCGAAGATGGCTTCTCCAAATCGGCGGGCAACTTTTGATTTCGGTCCTAAATATCTTGCCATAATTTAAAAAATAAGTCTTATTATTAATAGGATTTCCTAGGATTTTCTAGGTTAATTATACACGACGACGCTTCGGAGGACGACAGCCGTTGTGAGGAAGCGGAGTAACATCAACAATCTCCATCACCTCGATACCAGCGCCATGGATTGCGCGGATAGCTGACTCACGACCGTTACCAGGACCCTTCACATAAGCCTTCACCTTGCGGAGACCTAGATCGTAAGCAACCTTTGCACAGTCCTCGGCTGCCATCTGAGCAGCGTACGGAGTGTTCTTCTTAGAACCACGGAAGCCCATCTTACCAGCTGAAGACCAAGAGATTACCTGACCCTCGTCGTTAGCCAATGAAACGATAATATTATTAAAAGAACTGTGTACGTGGAGCTGTCCGATAGCATTCACTCTCACGTTTCTCTTCTTAGAAGTGACTGTTTTCTTTGCCATAATTCTAGTTAATTCTTAATTCTTAACTCTTAATTCTTAACTCTCAATTACTTCGTAGCCTTCTTCTTGTTGGCAACAGTCTTCTTCTTTCCCTTACGGGTACGAGCATTATTCTTGGTACTCTGACCACGAACGGGAAGACCGTTACGATGACGGACGCCACGATAGCAACCAATATCCATCAGTCGCTTAATATTCAACTGGATCTCACTGCGGAGATCACCTTCAACTTTGAATTCAGCGCCGATGATTTCACGGATTTTGGCTGCCTGGTCGTCACTCCACTCGTTGACCTTCAGGTCGCGGCTGACACCTGCCTTATCCAATATCTTTGCTGAACTACTTCGACCAATACCATAGATATAGGTCAATGCGATTTCGCCACGCTTATTCTGGGGCAAATCTACTCCAACAATTCTTATTGCCATTTGTTAAAAAAAGTGATAAAAATAATAACTTAAAATTTCGAAATTCCGCTAAAAAGCATGCAAAGGTACGAAGATTTTCTTAAACCTCCGCACTATTTATGCTTATTTAACATTAGCCCTGACGCATTTTGTACTTAGGGTTCTTCTTGTTGATAACGAACAGGCGTCCTTTACGACGGACAATCTTGCAGTCCGGGGTACGCTTCTTCAATGATGCTCTTGTCTTCATATTGTTGCTAATTGTTTATTTGTATCTGAATACAATCCTACCTTTTGTGAGGTCGTATGGACTCATCTCCACCTTGACCTTATCGCCAGGAAGAATCTTGATATAGTGCATCCTCATCTTACCCGAGATATGGGCGATAATGGGTACACCATTCTCCAATTCTACACGAAACATTGCATTCGACAATGCCTCTATAATTGTTCCGTCTTGCTCAATAGCACCTTGTTTTGCCATTCTTACTAATTAATATTGTTTCCCTTCTAATTCTTCTATTTCCTCAAACGATGATAAAATCTCAGCCTTTCCCTTTCTAACAACAATGGTATGCTCGAAATGGGCTGCCGGTTTACCGTCTTGGGTGCGGATGGTCCAACGGTCTTGGTCAAGCCAGATGTCACGCTTACCCATCGTTACCATCGGTTCGATGGCTATACACATCGATGCTTTCAGCATGACCCCGTTGCCACGTCGACCATAGTTCGGCACTTGAGGATCTTCATGCATTTCACGGCCTATTCCGTGGCCGGTCAGTTCGCGCACAATCCCATATCCATGAGCCTCGCAGTGATCCTGCACCGCACTGCTGATATCTCCGAGGTGTCTTCCTGCCTGTGCCGCCTCGATGCCGAGGTAGAGTGCTTCCTTTGTTGTCTTGAGCAACTGTCTGACTTCTTCGGACACCTCGCCCACACAGAACGTGTAGCATGAGTCACCATTGAAGCCATTGAGGAGTGTGCCACAATCGATGGAGATGATGTCTCCCTCCTTCAGCACAGTCTCCTTGTTTGGCACGCCATGCACCACCACATCATTGACTGATGTGCAGATGCTGGCAGGAAACGGTCCTCCGTAAGGATTCGGAAACCCTTTGAATGTCGGAACAGCACCATGATCACGGATGAACGCGTCAGCGATTTTGTCCAACTGGAGGGTCGTTACACCAGGTTTGATATGTTTCGCCAATTCGCCAAGCGTTTTACCGACGAGTCGGTTCGCTTGGCGCATTAGCTCAATTTCATCTTCAGTCTTCAGAAATATCTTCATAGAAGATTAGTAAGCTGCCATGCCACGGCCGTGGATACGACCGGAACTGAGCAGACCGTCATAATGGCGCATCAACAGATGACTCTCAATCTGTGCCAGCGTATCCAACACGACACCGACAAGAATCAGCAACGATGTACCACCAAAGAACTGAGAGAAAGCATCTTGTACATTCAGCAGGCTTGCAAAAGCCGGCATAACGGCGATAAAGGCAATGAAGAGCGAGCCAGGGAAGGTGATGCGTGACATCACGGTATCGATGTACTCGGCGGTATCCTTGCCGGGTTTCACACCCGGAATGAAACCGTTGTTACGCTTCATGTCCTCAGCCATCTGTGTCGGATTAAGCGTGATAGCCGTATAGAAGTATGTGAATGCGATAATCAGTGCTGCAAAGATGATGTTGTAAGTCCAGCTGTGATGATCCATCATCGTGCGGACAAACCAACTTGCATTCTCGGGAGCTGAATACTGAACGATGGTCAGCGGGATAAACATAATAGCCTGGGCAAAGATGATAGGCATCACGTTAGCAGCGAACAACTTCAGCGGGATATACTGACGGGCACCACCATACTGCTGGTTGCCGACAAGACGCTTGGCATACTGTACAGGAACCTTACGGACACCCTGTACCAGAACAATAGCCGCACATACAACTGCATAAAGGATGAGGATCTCGACGAGGAACATCACCAGACCACCACCTGTGATGGCGGTGAAACGTGAGCTGACTTCCTGAATGAAAGCCTGAGGCAGACGGGCGATGATACCGATCATAATGATCAGCGAGATACCATTTCCAATACCCTTATCAGTAATGCGCTCACCCAACCAGAGGATGAACATACTTCCTGCAGAAAGGATGATGATAGCCGGAACCATGAAGGCAGACCAGGAGATTCCTGATGCCAGGGCTGCACCTGACTGCACCTTCAGGTTGATCAGATAACCCGGAGCCTGGAACAGCAGGATACCCACTGTCAGGTAACGGGTATAGGCACTGATCTTCTTACGGCCACTCTCACCCTCACGCTGCATCTTCTGGAAATAAGGTACAGCGACAGCAAGAAGCTGCATCACGATAGAGGCAGAGATGTATGGCATAATTCCAAGTGCGAAAATAGACGCATTGGAGAATGCACCACCAGAGAACATATCGAGCAGCGACATCAGTCCGCCTGCAGTCTGCGACTGGAGTTTATCCAACATGGCAGGATTGATACCAGGAAGTACCACAAACGAGCCGAAACGATAAATCGCTACGAACAGAAGTGTAATGAGGAGTCGCATACGCAGGTCCTCAATCTTCCAAATGTTCTTCAGTGTCTCTATTAACTTCTTCATCTTTCTTTAGATTGTTGTTGCGTTACCACCAACTGCCTTGATAGCTTCCTCGGCAGTCTTTGAGAATGCGTTGGCCTCTACATCAACCTTGGCCTTCAGTTCACCGTTTCCGAGAATCTTCACAAGCTCCTTGCCGTTGGTCAGACCAGCAGCCACCAACTCTGCGATTCCGATCTTGGTGAGGTTCTTCTCCTCTGCAAGTTTCTGTAGGGTAGAGAGATTCACGGCGAAGTACTCCTTATGGTTGATGTTCTTGAAACCACCTTTCGGGAGACGACGCTGCAAAGGCATCTGACCACCTTCGAAACCAATCTTTCTCTTATAACCAGAACGAGCCTTGGCACCCTTGTGACCACGGGTAGAAGTACCACCCAGACCTGAACCAGGTCCGCGACCGATACGACGACGAGCGTGGGTTGAACCCTCAGCCGGCTTTAAATTATTCAGTTTCATAATCGAATCTTCTTTTAAATGTTAATTACTCAACGACGGTCACCAGATGGTGCACCTTGCGAATCATACCACGGATTGAAGGAGTATCCTCTACTTCAACAACCTGAGAGATCTTACGCAGGCCGAGAGCCTGGAGCGTACGCTTCTGGTCTACCGGATAACCGATCTTACTCTTAATCTGCTTAATCTTAATTGTTGCCATAATCTGTATCTCCTTTATCCTTTAAATACTTTTTCCATGCTGATACCACGTGTACCTGCTACGGTGTAAGCATCACGCATCTGGCTCAGAGCCGCGATGGTTGCCTTCACCAAGTTATGAGGGTTGGAAGAACCCTTTGACTTTGCAAGCACATCCTTGATACCAACGCTCTCCAGTACGGCACGCATAGCACCACCAGCCACCAGACCGGTACCAGCTGCAGCGGGCTTCAGGAACACCTGAGCGCCACCGAAGTGGGCTTCCATCTCATGGGGGATTGTACCCTTGAGCACAGGAACTTTAACAAGATTCTTCTTGGCTGCCTCTACACCCTTGGCAATGGCTGCGGTAACTTCGCCAGCCTTACCCAGACCCCAGCCGATGATGCCGTTGCCGTCGCCGACAACAACAATAGCTGCGAATGTAAAGGTGCGACCTCCCTTGGTAACCTTCGTTACACGGTTGATGGCAACCAGTCTGTCTTTCAACTCTACGTCACTATTTACTTTAACATTTTTCATTGCCATAATCGTTTAGAATTTAAGTCCACCTTTACGAGCTGCATCAGCAAGCGACTTTACACGGCCGTGATACAGGTAACCGTTACGGTCGAAGACAACTGCGCTTACGCCTGCCTCCTGGGCCTTCTTTGCTACGAGTTCACCAACCTTTTCTGCCTGCTGGATCTTCGGCATAGCCTCCAGACCCAGAGAAGATGCAGATGCGAGTGTTTTACCTTCCAAGTCGTTAATAACCTGAGCATAGATCTGCTTATTAGAGCGGAACACACTCAGACGAGGACGCTCGGCTGTGCCGAAAACGTTCTTGCGAATTCTATATTTGATCTTAATTCGTCTTTCTACTTTCTTCGTTGTCATAATCTTTAATGTTTAACGATTAATTATCAAGATTACTTAGCTGATGCTGACTTACCCGACTTACGACGGATAACCTCACCCTTGAACAAAATACCCTTTCCTTTATAAGGCTCAGGCATACGGAAAGAACGAATTTTAGCACAGATCAGACCGAGAAGCTGCTTGTCGCAAGACTCGAGGATAATCTGCGGATTCTGGTTACGTTCAGACTTGGTCTCAACCTTCACTTCCTGAGGAAGCTGGATGAAAATGGGGTGCGTATAACCGAGAGAGAACTCAATGAGGTTGCCCTGGTTGGATACACGGTAACCAACACCGACCAGCTCCATCTCTTTCTTGTAGCCCTCGCTTACGCCAACGACCATATTGTTGACCAAAGCGCGATAGAGACCATGGAAAGCCTGCTTCTGCTTAACGTTTACAGGACTGTTCTCGTCGATCTCGAATGTAATATGACCATCCTCAACCTTCATCTTGATTGAGCCGTCAACCTTCTGTGAAAGTTCTCCCTTGGGACCCTTTACGGTAACCACACCGTCCTTGTCCTGAGCAACGGTAACACCAGCAGGGATACTAATTGGCAATTTTCCTATTCTTGACATATGCTATCCTCCAATTAATATACGTAGCAAAGCACCTCACCGCCAATCTTCTGGGCAGCGGCCTCTTTGTCTGTCATGACACCTTTGGACGTAGAAAGGATTGCAATTCCAAGTCCGTTAATTACTCTCGGCATGTCTTTGTAACCAGTATACTGGCGAAGACCTGGTGTAGATACTCGCTTGAGGCACTTGATGGCGTTCTCACGAGTGGCGGGGTCATACTTCAGGGCCACCTTGATTGTACCCTGAGGACCATCCTCAATGAACTTGTAGTTCAGGATGTACCCCTTCTCGAAGAGGATCTTTGTGATCTCTTTCTTCAAGTTAGACGCAGGAACCTCAACGACACGATGGTGTGCCATGATGGCGTTTCTGAGTCTGGTCAGATAATCTGCTATTGGATCTGTCATAAAAATAAAGTTTTTAATTGATCGGGACTACCCCGACAATATTAATACTAAAAATATCTCTCTTTCTTGAGTGAGTGGATTACCAGCTGGCCTTCTTCACTCCCGGAATCAGACCGCTTGATGCCATCTCACGGAACTGGATACGGGAAAGACCGAACTGGCGCATATATCCCTTGGGACGCCCCGTGATCTTGCAACGGTTGTGCAGACGGATGGGGTTAGCGTTCTTGGGAATCTCCTGCAGCTTGCGGGCTGCCTCATAAGCCTCAGCGGGATCGTCGGTAGTAGCAATCACCTTCTTCAGAGCCGCACGCTTCTCAGCATAGCGGGCAACAAGCTTAGCGCGCTTGACCTCACGGGCCTTCATTGATTCTTTTGCCATATCTCTTAGTCTTTATTGTTCTTGAATGGGAGACCGAAAGCCTTCAGCAGGGCGAAGCCTTCCTCGTCAGTCTTGGCAGAGGTAACGAAGGTGATGTTCATACCCTGGATACGGTCTACTGAATCGATATTAATCTCCGGGAAGATGATCTGCTCCTGGATACCCAGTGTGTAGTTACCACGACCGTCGAACTTGCTCTCGATACCCTTGAAGTCACGGATACGGGGAAGGGCCACGCGGACGAGCTTCTCGAGGAACTCGTACATACGCTCACGGCGAAGAGTTACCATCACACCGATCGGCATCTTCTTACGGAGCTTGAAGTTGGCGATATCCTTCTTAGAATAAGTAGCTACGGCCTTCTGACCACAGATGGCACTGATCTCGTTGATGGCTACATCGATGATCTTCTTGTCCTGAGTGGCATCTCCCAGACCCTGGTTGATGACAATCTTCTTCAGGACGGGAATCTCCATCTTCGAACCATAGTTGAACTGCTTCTGCAGGGCGGGAGCAATCTGCTCGTTGTACACCTGCTTTAACTGTGCTGTATTTGCCATTACTTAATCTCCTCCCCTGACTTTTTAGCGATACGAACGACCTTCTTGCCCTCGCGCTTGATAGCCACACGGGTAGCCTTGCCGCTCTTCGGATCGATCAAACTAATATTTGAGATGTGAATAGGAGCCTCAATCTTCTCGAAACCTCCCTGAGGATTCTTGGCACTTGGCTTAGCACTCTTGTTGACGATGTTCACACCCTCAACGATAGCGCGCTGCTTGTCGGTCAGAACCTTCAGCACCTTACCAGTCTTGCCCTTGTCCTCACCGGCCAGGACGATGACTGTATCATTTTTCTTAATATTGAACTTTGCCATTTCTCTAAACTATAAACTTTAAACTATCAACTATTAAAGTACCTCAGGTGCCAAAGAAACGACCTTCATGTTCACGGCGCGGAGCTCACGTGCGACGGGACCGAAGATACGGCTGCCGCGAAGCTCACCGGCATTGTTCAGCAGTACACAGGCATTATCGTCGAAACGGATATAAGAGCCATCTGCACGGCGAATTTCCTTCTTTGTGCGAACAACCAAAGCCTTAGATACTGCACCCTTTTTCACGTCACTTGTAGGGATCGCGTTCTTGATAGAGACGACGATGATATCACCTACGCTGGCATAACGGCGCTTTGTGCCGCCCAGCACACGGATGCAGAGAGCCTCACGTGCACCGCTGTTGTCAGCAACAGTCAATCTTGTTTCTGTCTGTATCATAATTACTTAGCTTTTTCTACGATTTGAACTAATCTCCATCTCTTTGTCTTTGACAGAGGACGGGTTTCCATAATGAGCACGGTATCACCTACGTTGCACTCGTTCTTCTCGTCGTGTGCGTGATACTTCTTTGTCTTCTGGACAAACTTACCATAAATAGGGTGCTTCTCCTTGAACTTAGCGGCAATAACAATGGTTTTATCCATCTTGTTGCTGATAACGACACCCTGTCTTGTCTTTCTTAAATTTCTTGTTTCCATCTGGACCATTGTTATTTATTAAGTTCTCTCTGATGAAGTTCTGATTTCATACGTGCGATATCACGACGAGTGGTCTTAATCTGAGATGGATTCTCCAACGGTGAGATGGCATGGTTCAACTTCATCTGGTTGTACTTGGCGACCTCAGCCTCAATGCGCTCTGCCAGATCCTTGGTCTCGAGCTCTCTTACTTCTTTAATCTTCATACTCAATTAAGCGTTTTTATCGTAATCACGTCTTACTACAAACTTAGTCTTCACGGGCAACTTCTGAGCACCGAGGCGGAGAGCCTCCTTGGCAACATCAAAAGGAACACCTTCTACTTCGAAGAGGATACGACCAGGAGTCACGGGTGCTACCCATCCGGCGGGATCTCCCTTACCTTTACCCATTCGCACGTCAGCAGGCTTGCGAGTAATGGGTTTGTCCGGGAAGATGCGGATCCATACCTGACCCTCACGGTTCATATAACGGTTAATGGCAACACGGGCTGCCTCAATCTGGCGACTGTCGATCCACTTGGCATCCATAGTCTTGATGCCGAAGCTGCCGAAGGCCAGCGTTGTACCTCTGTGGGCGTTGCCTTTGTTGCCGCGTCCATCCTGAGGTCTTCTATATCTAACTCTCTTAGGCTGTAACATAATAAGCTTCTTTCTTTAAACGATTATTACTTCTTCTTGTTACGGAACTTTCTGTCACCGCCACGATTGCCACCGTTGGAACGGCCACCAGCCTTCTCCTGTGAGAAGTTGGGAGCGAGGTCAACCTTTCCGTAAACCTCACCACGGCAGATCCACACCTTGATACCCAGCAGGCCAACCTTTGTCAGGGCCTCAGCGTGGCAGTAGTCGATGTCTGCACGGAAGGTGTGCAGCGGCGTGCGGCCTTCCTTCAGCATCTCGCTACGTGCGATTTCAGCACCGTTGAGACGACCGGAAATCAGCACCTTGATACCCTCGGCACCTGCACGCATCGTGTTCTGAATAGCCATCTTGATAGCACGACGGTAAGCGATCTTACCCTCTATCTGGCGAGCGATGTTATTAGCCACGATGGTAGCGTCGAGTTCCGGACGCTTCACCTCAAAGATGTTAATTTGAATTTCCTTATCATAGAGCTTCTTCAACTCTTCCTTCAGCTTGTCAACGTCTTGACCACCTTTACCAATGACGATACCCGGACGGGCTGTGCAGATAGTAATGGTAACCAGCTTGAGTGTACGCTCGATGACAATCTTCGAAACGCTCGCCTTGGCCAGACGCTCGTTCAGGTACTTACGGATTTTCTGATCCTCTACCAGGTTATCACCGAAGTTCTTGCCTCCGAACCAATTTGAATCCCAACCTCTAACGATTCCCAGACGGTTGCTAATTGGATTAACTTTCTGTCCCATACTTATTCTTTTACGTCATTTGTTTTAGCGTCAACGAACAGAGTCACATGGTTACTGCGCTTGCGGATACGGTAGCCACGGCCCTGAGGTGCCGGTCTCATTCTCTTCATTGTCACACCCTCGTCAACGAAAACGCGAGTGATGAACAGCTCACCGTCCTCAGCCTTGCGATCGTTCTTAGCTTCCCAGTTAGCGATGGCAGAGCGGAGGAGTTTCTCTACATCAGCTGCAGCTGCCTTCTTCGAGAAACGAAGCACACCCAGTGCACGATTCACCTCCATACCGCGGATCATGTCCACGACATAGCGCATCTTGCGGGGCGATGAGGGGCAGCCTTTCAGCTTGGCAAAATACTGTGTCTTAAGTGCTGCTTTTCTTTCTTCAGCCTTAATATGTTTTCTTGCTCCCATTTTACTTTTTACTTTTTTACTTTTTTACCTTCTCCCTGGGATTACTTCTTGTTACCGGCATGACCACCGAAGCGACGGGTGGGTGCGAACTCACCGAGCTTGTGACCGACCATATTCTCAGTAACGTAGACAGGGATAAACTTATTACCGTTATGAACTGCAACAGTGTGTCCCACGAAGTCCGGGGAAATCATTGATGCTCTGGCCCATGTCTTAACGACATTCTTCTTACCACTCTCATTCATAGCGAGAATCTTCTTCTCGAGTGATACGTTGATGTACGGACCTTTCTTTAATGAACGACTCATAATTTACTCTTCTAATTAACTTCGTGATTACTTCTTGTTAGCTCTTTCGATAATGTACTTGTTCGAAAGCTTCTTCGGTGCACGAGTCTTAAGACCCTTAGCGTACAGACCCTTACGTGAACGTGGGTGACCTCCAGACTGACGTCCTTCACCACCACCCATCGGGTGATCATGCGGGTTCATAACAACACCACGGTTGTGCGGGCGACGACCCAGCCAGCGGCTGCGACCAGCCTTACCAGACTGCTCCAGAGCGTGATCTGAGTTACCTACACTACCTACAGTAGCCTTACAAGCAGAGAGAATCTGACGAGTCTCGCCTGAAGGGAGCTTAATCACACAATAGCTGCCCTCACGAGAAGTCAACTGAGCAAAATTACCAGCCGAACGAACGAGCTTGGCACCCTGACCGGGACGCATCTCAATGTTGTGGATAACAGTACCCACGGGGATGTTGGCCAAAGGAAGTGCATTACCCACCTCGGGCACTGCATCCGCACCAGACATCAGAGTTGCACCAACCTGCAGTCCATTAGGAGCAATAATGTAACGTTTTTCACCATCAG
>Ga0247610_10003618_pt1 | contig 16846 bp, 11 predicted proteins | sample 174DNAGHGhighgp2_FD_193483 | JGI IMG/M metagenome (GOLD analysis project Ga0247610, IMG submission 193483) | Sheep rumen microbial communities from Palmerston North, Manawatu-Wanganui, New Zealand - 1742 DNA GHGhigh gp2 | ecosystem: Host-associated > Mammals > Digestive system > Stomach > Rumen... | reverse complement strand
ATTTGATATTGTTGCTACAAATTTATCTGTATTTTCAAGAGAAGTTGTATCCCAAAAAGAAACTCTTACAGATATTACACTCAGAATAGACGCAATGCGTTCTGATGATACAAAAAAGAACGATATTATTAAAAACATATCTGTTTTAAAAACTGACTTAGACCATTTAAGCAACGGTTTTGATTCTATTGTTCTAAGCTTAAATGAAAACTTTAAAACTCTTGTAAAAACGATATCAGGAATTGATCAATCAGAAGCAATAAATGAATTCGGAGATCAAATTAAAGATGTTGTAAATTCTTCTAATACAATACTTTCAGCGTTACAAATGCTGGATAAGAAGAATTCTCAAATAGAAGATTCAATTTCCGGATTGCCTACAAAAGAAGATATAAATACCACAAAGAAAAGTTTGGCTGAAATTTCTGCGCAAAGCAAATTATTAACGGATTCTGTTGATGTTTTGACTCAAAAATCCTATAAAATTGATACGCTCTCTGAAAAGATTGATGCATCCGTTAATATTATCGCAGGTTTAAAATCTATTATTTCCGATATAGATGCAGAGGGAACAAAATCGGTATTAGATAAAATATCTCAACTTGAAGAAGGTATTAAAAACGTAAATTCGGATAAAGATTTTTCTGAATTTAAATCTTCAATGGAAACCGTTCTCAGAGCTCTTGTTGAAGGTTCTAATAATTTAAACGGCATAGTTACTGCAGCTGCAGATAAAATTGGTTCATTGAGCTCCGATATACAACAGCTTGGTTCAAATTCAGGGAATTTAAACACGTCTATTTTAAATGCAACTGACAAAATTAATTCTATAATAGACGGAATAAAAGCTTTAGATTTGGACATAAATTTCCAAAAGTTAAGTGCGGATCTTGATAAAATAAGTCAAGAAGTCAGAGAACAAGTGGTTAATGAAACAGGAAAAGTTTCACAACTATTGGAAGTTAGTGTAACAAGGACATTAAATGATTTGACTTCAAATGCTCAAGCGTTGGATTCAAGATTAAAAGATGCGCAAACAGCAATTGCAGGATTGTGTGAAAAAAGTTTTGCTGATGTATTGGAAAGTGTTACCGGATTAAGAACAATTGTTTCTCAAATAGATGAAAATAATGTTTCCGCAAGCAATGCAATCTTCTCTAATATTGCAGATAGACTTGCTGTTTTTGAAAACAGCCTTAAAACATCTTTAGATAATCAGGAAGGGTTTATTTCAGACTCTTCATCTAAAATAACTGAACAAGTCGGAGAAATAACAAAATTAGCCGGCAGCTTAGATTATAAATTAGATGCATCATTAATAGAAGTAAACAACTCAAAACGAAATTTTGAAGAGCTTAAAAATTCTATAGACGGAGTTCTTGCTCTTGATTTTGTAAATGTAGTAAAAGACTTGCGAGTTGATTTGTATGCGGTAAAACAAGATTTAGTCAATGCTCTGGATACAACAACAAATGATGCTTCAGAAAAATATGCAAATGATTTATTCGGTAAATATGAACTTCTAATAAGTCGTTTAGACAATGTGGAAGATGAAGTAAAGTTAGCGCAAAAGTCTTCTTTGGATGATATAAAGTCTGTATTGGACAACATATCTGCATCTATTGTTGATGTTTTATCTTATGTAAGTGAACAAAAAGACGTTAATATAGAAAATATTCAAACAAAACTGGATGATATTAGTCATTTTGTTAATGACAATACTCTTAATTATATAGAAAATGTAAGAGATATTGTTGATGTTATCAGAGTTCAGGTAGAAAATAACCTGAAACAAATTCAAGGTGATATAGCACAAAGAATTTCTTCTTTAAATTCGACAGTAGAAAGAAATTCAGATGCCGTAAGACAAGATGTTAAAAATTCTTATGATAAATTAATTGAAGTTCAAGGCAATTTTGATGATATTAAAACAACACTAACTGTAAATAATTCAATTTTAACAACAAATGTAAATGATATTTTGTCATCAGCAGAGAGTCTGAAAGGTGATTTTGAAGTTAAAATGACGGCATTAAAAAATCAACTTTTAGACAAAGTTTCAGAGTTTAAACAAGAATTTACCTGTGATAATGCTGATAAAATTAGCGAGTTAAAATTTAATTCCGAAAATCTACACTCAAAAGCGGTTCAAACTTCAGTTGATTTAAAAAATGAATTGAGAGATGAAATATCAGGCATCATTGATAATCTAAAACGTAGTGTATCAGCACTTTCAGAACAGCTTGAAGGAACTCTTTTAAAGGTTGAAGGTTCTAATAAAGAAGTTATTGATTACGTAAAAAATGATTTCTGTTCTCAAGTTAACAGTTCAGTGGATTCATTAAGAGACAATGTTTCAGAAACGATGAGTAATATTACTTTAAATGTTTCTGATGTTGTCGGAGGATTTAAGAACTTAGAAACTTCCGTTAATAATTTGAATTCAGAAACAACTTCTTCACTGAGTTCCACACTATCTAAAATATTAGAAAACTTTGTTTCATTAAAGGCTGTTATGAATAATATCGGCGAGCAGTCTTCTGATGAAATGAAAAAGAGTGTTGAAGATATAAGAGACGATTTTGCTAATCTTAAAAAATCACTTGAATCATGCGATAGAGAGCTTGATGAAGATTTATCAAGACAAATCAGAATCATAGAAAGTAATTTTGAATCTCTAAATACGCTTGTATCAGATTTGATATCAGAAAATAAAAAGAGTTTGGAAAACGTTATAGAATCAAATCTTGCAAATATCTCAGATAAAATACATTCTTCTGTTTCAGAGAGATTGGAAGAATACAAAATCCATATAGAAAAACTGTTTGATAGTATTAAAGAAAACAACAGCGTTAATTCTGATTTTATAAAAGAAAGAGCTCAAGAATTAAATAATATATTAAACGGAACTCTTGAAGTACAAAGAAATGAACTTTCAAGCCGTATTACAGAGCTTTCAGGCGAATTAAAAAGAGTCTTGGATCAGAATATTGAACTAAATCTAAGCGACTATAACAGTTTAAAAGAAAGTTTGAACGGTTTTTCTGCAGAAGTTGCAAATCATAATACTGCACTAATTCAAGATATAAAATCTCAAATGGATGAAATTACAAAATTTGTGAATTCCGGACTTGATATTCAAGCACAAGAAGTGAATTCTTCTTTTGAAGAAATTAATTCTGGAATGCAAAAAATGTCATCTGTAGTAAGAGCGTTGAATGAAGATATTGAATCAAAAATAGAGAGAATAAATCAGCAAGTAAAAGAATTTCAGAGCGAAACAAAAGAATCAGTTAACTCTCAATCAGATATAATTTTTGAGAAATTAAATAATATCGTTAATGATTTTTCAAGCAGTACTTCAAATACAATAGAAACTCAGCTTGAAGAAACACGCACGTTAATTAAAAGTCTTTCAGAAGGAGAGCAAAATCAAAGAATTGAAAAAGCTCAATCAATACTTAATGAAATAGACAAATTGCAAGGTGCTGCTTTAAATGAATTCTCAAAAATTCATTCTTCGATAAAAGAAGCAATTTATCCTGAAATAGCCGGTGTTTCTGAAAAAATTCAAAAATTATTTGAAGAAGGTTCTTTAAATATTGTTACACAACTTGGTAATATAAATTCAGATATTATAAGTAAGCTTCAAACAGAAAGTACAGAATTAAGAACATCTTTTGAGACATTAAATGCGAGACTTGATAAAGATGAAGTTTCACAAATGAACTTATATCAGGCTCAAATAAAAGAGTTAAACACATCGTTTAATGAACTTATAGAAGAAGCTAAAAATGTTACAAAAACAGAAGTTTCAGCTATAACAGAAAAGCTTCTTTCAAGTAGCAAATCTATAGTAGATGATCTTGATGGTGTTTTAAATGACAAAATAAACAAAGTTTTGGCTTCCGACACTGAAATTTCGACTGCTGTTCTGCAATCAATGGAAGGTTTGGCAACTCAAATTCTTGAACAAATAGACGGTGCAAAACAAAACTCAATTGTTTGTAAAGATTTGATTGAAAAGCTCGTTAAAGCGGAAATTGATACTGTTACAAAAAATATAGAAAAAGAAACCGATATTATAGCAGGTGATTTAATTGAACAATGCAGTCTGCTTAAAGACAGTCAAAAAGACGAATTATTGTCAATGACATCTCAAATAGAAGGATCAGTTGCAGGCTATATTTCTGATAGTATAAACGATTTAAAAAGCTATCTTGATATCAAAACAGACTCAACGGTGTTAAACGGAAAGCTTGATAGTTTACGTGCGGAAATGGAACGTTCTGCGGATGAGACAGCTGAAAATATAAGCAAATTGTTGGATGCAAGTGTATTTTCCGGAGTTATTACGGATTTAAAAGCAACTAATGAAGTTCTTCTTTCATCAATGGCAGACAAGCTGAATGGTCAAATAACTGATTTTATTAAAACAAATATTGCTAAAAAGCTTGAAGACAAATTTAATCTGTTTGATAAAAAATTTATAGAAACAGTAGTAGACAAATATGAAGAAGTAAAATTAATATCTTCAGAATATAATAAATCATTTGAAAAAATTGTTTCTTATGTAAATGAACTGGCAGCCGGATTTGTTTCTTCAAAAGACGAAATAAATAAGAACCTGATGAATACACTTTCAGGTATTCAAAGTGTTGTTGATAATTTATCTTCAAAATTCGAAGATTTAAAAACTCAAGTTATAAATAAATCACTGGATAAAGCGTTTGAAGCCTCATTAAATCAAAGAATTGACGGTATAGAAAACCTGGTAAATCAACAAATCGGATATTTGGAAGATATCAGTGATTTATGTGGAAATAATCTTCCTGAAATAACAGAAATGAATGCCATTGTAAAATATGGAATACAAGAATCAATAAAGGATTTAATGAACAGGCTTGATTCTAACGACTTCAATTTTGAACAAAATTTGGATAAGTTAAAATCAGATGTTGTTACTCAGTTCTTGAATATATTTAATCAAATTTCTTTTGTTACAGAGCAGGAAGAAATTCTTGATTTTATTCAGGAAAAACATGCAGAATTAATTACTATTTTAAGCCATATAGTTACAACAGCAGACGGTGTCGAAACAGTGAAAGATAATTTGGCTGTTGTAGATAATAAAATGGATAACTTAAGAGATGACATTAACCTTATTAATGAAAAAATAACGGCAATAATGTCTTCTGATGGTGATGTAAATTATGTATACAGCTTACAGGATTTGGAATCTGACATAGCAAATCTTCGGGTTGTTTTAAATGAAATGAAATCAGAAATGCCTAAATTTGAGGCAGAAGAATTCCAAAGAGAATTTGATCGCTTGGCAGAAGATATTGTAAGTATTAGTTCCAGAACAAATAAACTATTGCTTGCTTCTGATGAATCATATAAAACACTGCAAGATAATTTGCAGGATTTTAAACTTGTAATTAATGATTTAGACGAAAGAACAAGGAACTTTGCGCATGAAGCCGGATTAGACATTATAGACAGAAAACTCGGTTCAATTAATAATATTGTACAAAATGGTGCAAAAACTAACCAAGTATTTAATCAGGTCTTTGAATATTTAGCTGAATGGGTTGATAAAGCAGGTGTTCAAATATCAACAATTTCTGATAAAGTTGAAACTCTTGATGAAATTGGTCAAATAAGAGTAATGTTGGAAGATTTGAAGGCTCAAGCAAATGATAATTCTGAAGCGAATGAACTAATAGAAGCTCTTGGAAATATTTTTGAAAAGCAAGCAAAAAGAATTTCTTCGCTGGAGGCTAAGTTAGACAGAATAATTGTTGAAACAAATATAAACAATAAAAATAACAAAATTGATACCGCTCCAATGGAAGAAACATTAAATCGTTTCTTGGCAGCAATGGATGATAAACTGTCATCTCAGCAAGAAAAAATTGGTTCTTTGGAATCAAAACTTGAAGCAGTTGCATCAATAGTTGATAATAATGATACAACTCAGCTTACAAAAAAAGTCGGCGGTATGGACAGACAAATAGCAAAATTAAACAAAAGTATCGAAAAAATAGCATCACATGTTGTTGAAAAGTAACATAGACCACATAAAAAATATTCTGGATAGCAGTAGGGTTTTGGTATCGAAAGAAGAATGCTACTGTTATTCTCAGGATGCTGCAAATTTACCGGTAGAAGGTGAAAATGCAGAAATAGTTGTCTTTGTTCAAACAACTGAAGAAATCCAAGATATTTTAAAATATGCAAATTTACACAAAATTCCGGTTACGGCAAGAGGAGCCGGAACAAATATGGTAGGTGCTTGTGTTTGTACTAATGGCGGTATAGTTCTGAATTTTTCTAAAATGAATAAGATTTTAGAATTCAATTCGGAAGATATGACGATGAAGGTTCAACCGGGAGTTATTCTTAATGATATAAAACTTCTTGCCGAAACAGAGGGTTTGTATTATCCGCCGGATCCTTCAAATTTCAAAGTTTCGACTATTGGCGGAAGCATTGCTCAATCTTCAGGGGGAGCAAAATCTTTTAAATATGGGACAACAAAAGATTATATTCTTTCGCTTACAGTAGTTTTAGCAGACGGAACAAAAGTAAAACTCGGCTCAGGCACTGCTAAAGATGCTGTCGGGTATCATTTGAATCAATTAATGATAGGTAGCGAAGGCACATTGGCTATCGTTGTTGAAGCAGAGCTAAAACTTATACCAAAACCGGAAACTTCTGCGCTGATTACCGCTTATTTCGACAGCTTAAAAGATGCAGCAGAAGGAGTAAATAAAATTATAAAAAGCGGAGTTTTTCCTGCGACTATTGATTTTATGGATAAAAATTCAATTAATACTATAGAAAAATTTTATCCTTGTAATTTGAGATGTGACAAAGAAGCAATGCTTTTGGTAGAAGTTGACGGTGGCATAAATTCCGTAAAAGAGCAGGCAGAAAAAGTTGTTAATTCAATAAAAGGTTCAAACGCATTAGAAATATTATCGGTAATGGACGAGGATGAAAAAGAAAGAATTTGGACAGCAAGAAGAGCAAGCTTTGCAGCAACGGCAAAACTTGCACCGGATGTTTTATCGGATGATTTAATTGTTCCGCGTTCAAAGCTTGCCCAAATGGTAGAGGGATGTAAATCAATTTGTGAAAAATACGATTTACAGGTATGTATTGTAGGTCATGTAGGTGACGGAAATATTCATCCGCAGATTGCATTAAATCTTGAAAACGATGATGAATTTAAAAATTATAACAATGCTAAATCTGAAATCTATAATTTGGTTTTCAATCTTGGCGGTACAATATCAGCTGAACATGGAGTAGGTGTAGAGAAAATTCCATATATGGATAAGTTTGTAGACAGCACCGCTCTTAAATATATGAAACAAATCAAACATTTATTTGATCCGAATAATATTTTGAATCCGGAGAAAATTTTTAGAATTTAGGGAATAATATGCCGCATTTTTTTGTTAAATCAGAAAATATAGAAAATAATAATATATTGATTTCAGATATTGAAAATTATCGCCATATTGCTCGCGCACTTAGAGCAAAAGTTGGAGAGAAATTGCTGCTTATTGATGAAAATCAAATTCAATATGAAACGATTATTTCTAAAATTACTCCAAAAGAAATTATCTGTGAAATTAATAAATCATATCATTCTAACAGAGATTTGGAATTTGATTTATTTTTGGCGCAATCTCCTCTGAGAAGCGATGCACAATTAACCGTAATGGAAAAAGCAACAGAACTCGGTATTAGGGGTGTTTATCCTGTTATTACAGACAATTGTGCCCTTTCAAAAGAGTTGGCTTCTAAAAAGCAAGAAAAATGGCAAAAAGTAATGTTTGAAGCTTCAAAACAATGTGAACGTGCAAAAATTCCCACATGTTTCCAGGTTGATACTATTGATAATGTTATAAAAAACGACTTTGACAGGATTATAGTTTTTGGAGAACGTTCAACGGAATTAAGTTTAAAAAAATATTTAACGGCAAATCCTATTAAAAAACGTGAAAAAGTTTTGGTAATAATCGGACCGGAAGGCGGATTTAGCGAGCAAGAGTTTGAATATTATAGAAACAAAAATTTCCCGATTTTATCACTCGGTAATCTTATTTTAAAGGCGGAAACTGCTGTTATTGCAGGCTTGGGGGATATAATTTATGAATATCAAGGATGATTATATTCTTTCGAAAATCAATGATGGCTATCTTGTTGGCGGTGCCGTCCGTGATTTTTTGCTGGGTAAAACTGTTAATGACAGAGATATAGCAATACGCGGGGCAGAAAAATTTGCAAAAGAATTAGAAAAACAGTTTGATGCAGTTTTTGTTACTCTGGACAGTGAAAATAAAATCTATCGTTTAGTTTTAAAAAATAGTAAGGATTATATTGATGTTTCAGAAATCAGAGCAGAAACGATAGAAGAAGATTTAAAAATGCGTGACTTTACTATTAACACAATTGCTTATGATCTTAAAAATTCTAGGTTTATAGATGTAACCGGCGGAATTGATGATATAAAAAATAAAATTCTTCGAACGCCGAGAGAAGAAAATTTTACGGATGACCCGCTTAGAGTTTTGAGAGCGTTTAGGTTTATGGCAGCAACAGGGTTCGAACCAAGTGAAGAGCTTAATGTTCAACTAAAAAAATATTATCCGCTAATAGAAAAACCTGCAAAAGAAAGAATTCATGATGAGATTATGAAACTATTTGGCGGGAAATGGGCATCAAATACCCTTTTAAAAATGGATGAAATCGGAATTTTGGAATTGATTTTTCCTTGTGTTAAAGATTTTAAAAAAGTTCCAAAAAATTCTCACCATCACTTGGATTTGTTTAACCATTCCGTTGAAACAGTTAAACAGTTGGAAATTCTTTATGAAAATTTATCAAATGATGCAAAGTCTATAATAGATACAATTTCATTCGGAGAGTATCCCAGAATTAATAATTTAAAGATTGCAGCTTTTTTACACGATATAGGCAAGTTTTCAACTTGGACAATTGATAAAGACGGACGGCACAGATTTATAAAACATGATAATGTGGGCGCAAAGATGGTTGTTCCGCTTCTTAAAAATCTGAAATTTTCTAATAAACAAATTGAATATATTTCATTTATGATTCAAAAACATATCTATCCGTCATCTGTTATATCAGCGCCAAATTTAGACAATAAAATTCTTATGCGATTTATAAGAAAAATGGATAAATATTCTGTTGATAATATACTGATTGCCAAAGCGGACAGACTTTCTGCAAGAGGTGAAGAGATAACAGATAGTGTAATAAAAGAGAATCTCAAAGGTTTGGATATGTTGATGGAATTTTACTTAGAAAATAATGAAAAGCTTACTCCTCTTCCAAAGCTTTTAGACGGTAATGAAATAATGCAGATTAAAAATATCAGCCAGTCTCCGCTTTTGGGGAAAATAATACAAGATTTGCATGAAGCTCAAATAAACGGCAATATTTGCTCAAAAGAAGAAGCAGTAGAATTTGTCAAAAATTATTAAATTTTGCATATCTGTCATTTTGTGCTAGAATTTAATAGAAGGTGGAGTATGCATATTAATTACGAGGTCAAAAAGTCGATAAGAGGAGCCATTGGCGACGAGTTAGCTTGTTTGGGTGAAAATAAGCCTAATTTGGTTGTTCTCGATGCTGATTTATCAGGCTCTACAAAGACTTCCACTTTCGCAAAAAAATATCCGAATCGATTTTTTAATGTAGGAATAGCAGAACAAAACCTTATTACAACCGCGCTGGGGCTTTCTTTAACAGGGAAAATACCTTTTGCTGCAACATTTGCGGTTTTTGCAACAGGACGTGTTTATGACCAAATCAGAAACTCTGTTTGCTATCAAAAAGCAAATGTAAAAATAATCGGCGCTCATGGAGGAATTACGGTAGGTGAAGATGGAGCAAGCCATCAGGCGCTGGAGGACATTTCTCTTATGAGAGGGCTCCCAAATATGACAGTAATTGCCCCTTCTGATTATGAGCAAGCTCGTCAAGCTGTGAGATATGCGGCATCTGTTGAGGCTCCCGTGTACATAAGATCTTCAAGAATAAATGTTCCTTGTGTTTACGATGAAAGCTACAAATTTGACCCGAATAAAGCGGTATTATTAAAAGAAGGAACTGATTTATCAATTTTTGCCACAGGAGATATTTTATCAGAAGCGGTTAGAGCAACTGAAATCCTTTCAGAAAAAGGGGTTAATGCGGAATTAATAAATGTTCCTGTTATTAAACCTCTGGATTGTGGAACTATAGTAGAGAGTGTTAACAAAACAGGACTTGCTGTAACGGTGGAAGACCATTCTATAATAGGTGGTTTGGGAACTGCTGTTTCAGAAATTCTTTCTGAAAAATCACCGCACAAAGTTGTACGAATTGGAATAAATGATGAGTTTGGTCAAAGCGGAACGCCAAAAGAATTGTTAAAACATTATGGCTTAGATGCTGAGAGTATTGCAAATAGGATAATTGAGTTAAAAAAATGATACAGTTAAGATCGGTAACAAAAAAATATAAAAATAATTATGCGTTAAAAAATATTAATCTTGATATTTTATCAGGGGAGTTCGTGTTTATTACAGGCGCATCAGGAGCTGGTAAATCAACTCTTATAAAGATGCTTTATAAAGAAGAAACTCCTACAACAGGAACAGTGCTTATAGGAGGCATAAATATTGCTAATCTTCCGCCGGAAAAGGTTCCGAATTTAAGAAGATGTATGGGTATTGTGTTTCAGGATTATAAGCTTCTTCAAAATCAAACGGTGTATGATAATATTGCATACGTAATTAGAACATTAGGAATAAGTTCTTCAGAAATAAAAAATCGTGTAACCGGTGCTTTGAAAGTTGTTGGCTTATTAGATAAAGCAAAAGCTAAACCGACTGAGTTATCAGGCGGTGAACAGCAAAGAGTAAGTATTGCGCGTGCTCTTGTAAACGGACCTCCGCTTCTTATTGCAGACGAACCTACGGGAAATTTAGACCCTAAAAACTCATTAGAAGTTATGCAGATTCTTGAACAAATTAATCAAAGAGGTATTACTGTTATTGTGTCTACGCATGATTTTACGTTGGTGGACAGATTCAGAAAAAGAGTATTAACTCTTGAAAACGGTGAAATAATAAGAGATATACAGGCAGGTACGTATGGACAATAGCAGGCAGCAACAAATAAAGAAACAGGTAAAAAAACACATTCCAAAAGATTGGCTGTGCGAAATTCGTATTGCATACAGAATTATCATGGAAGCTGTTAATGATATAAAGAGAACGGGTATTGTTAATCTTGTAATAATAACAACAATGGCTGCAATTTTGACAATTTTTGGTGTATTGTTCAGATTTACTTTATCACTAAATACATTTACTCAAGAACTCGGGAATGTTTTAGAGATTTCTGTATATTTAAGACAAGGAACAACGCCGTCAATTGTAAAAGACAGAATTAAAGAAATAAAACATGTGAAAAGTGTATCTTTAATAACAAAAGAAGAATCTTGGGGTAATTTGAAACAGGAGTTGGGATTGCATGACATTTCAAACCCTCTTCCTGACACGCTAAGAGTAAAAGTTGACAAACCGGAAAATATAACAGAAATTTACAATCAAATCAAGCCTATGCAAGGTGTAGAAGATTTAGGATATGCAAAAGAACTTGCTAAAAAAATGCAAGTATTGACAAATGTTGCGCATACTTCAATGATTTTTGTAATTCTTATATCTGCTGCACTTACAATAACAATAATTAATAATACTATTCAGCTTGTAATTCAATCCAGAAAAGAAGAAATTGAAATTATGAGATTAATGGGTGTTAGTAACTGGTACATTAAAATACCGCTTGTTATGCAGGGTGCTTTTTATGGTTTTGTATCTTCTGTAATAGCGGTAATTCCTTTGAACGGTATACAAGGATTATTGCAGAACGTTCATAAGTTTTTCTTGATACCATCACCGACATATGCTCAAAATATTGTTATTATAACGTTATTGCTTATAGGAACTGCATTTGGTGCAAGCGGAAGTTTATTATCTATAAAGAAACATTTACAAGTATAAAAAGAAGGTGTAAAAATGGACAAAACAATTGAACTGGTTAACGGTATTAAAGACATTCATGCAATGCCTAGTGTAATTGTAAAAGCGCTTAACGTAATGAAAAAGCCGACAGCGAGTATGAAAGAACTGGGCGATATCGTAATGTATGACCAATCGCTTACAATAAAAATGCTTGCTCTTGTAAATTCTGCTTATTATGGATTTTCTCAACAAATAAGTTCAATTAACATTGCACTTTCTTTGCTTGGAATGGTAAAAGTAAAAAATATTATTGTTGCGGTGGCAATGAAGCCAATGATGTCAAACCAGGGAGATAAAGAACTTTGGAAACACTCAATGAGGGTTGCCGCAGGTTGCGAATACCTTGCAAACTTAACAAAGGTTATGGATGCGGACGAAGCATTTATTGCAGGTTTTATTCATGATGTCGGAAAAATTGTTCTTCACATGTCAAATGAAAAAAGTTATTCAAGAGTAATAAAAGCTGTATCAGAGGGCGTAGAGGTTACTGAAGCAGAACGTAAGTATTTTGATTCTGATCACATAAAGACAGGCTCTCTTCTTGCAAAGAGATGGCAGCTTCCTATTTTACTTGCAAACATTATATCCTATCACCATACACCTTCTCTTTCTTCAATACCGGTTCCTTGTAATTTGGTTTGTTTTGTTGATAAACTCGTTCAGGAAACATTCAATCCGAGTGTAATAAATAAAGATTTTGTAAAAACATTAGGAATCGATTTTGAAGATTTAGAAGAACTCAGAAAAGTTATAATGCAGAAATCAGAAGTGTTAATTGCTGAACTATCATAGGTTTTATATGGGTAAGTAGGTAAAGATGCAAAGCAGAATTATCCTGATTTCGGAAGACGATGATTTTTTTGAATATATTATACCTAAACTTAGTTTGAGAAAATATGACGAACTTTTTCGTTTTTCTTTTGATGATGTACCTGAAAAACTTCATTTATTAAAAAATTCTTTACTTATTATAAATAGTGAAGGTGCTCAGGAACAAACAATAGAACTGCTTGAATTAGCAAAAAATACACCTGCAATTGTATTTTCATTTAATGATGATGAAGATTTTAGAATAGAAGCATATCGTGCAGGCATGTTTGATTACATAACTATTCTTACAAAAGATAAAGAATTTGATGCAAAGATAGTATCTGCTCTTAATATGGTATCTTCTCTGGAAAAAAATAATTTGTATCGTGAAATGCTTGTAAAAAATAATATTATTACAAAGCATAATGAAGTTTTTTTAGATTATGTAAATATTTTAGACAGAGAACTTGCAAAAATAAAAGAGTCTTCTGTATCAGCTGTGCTGGTTGCAATTTCACCAGATGAAAAAACAAAATTTTTAATTCAGCCAAATCAAATAGAAACAACAATATTAAATAATATAAGAAGAAATGATATTTTAATGAATTATGCTACAAATAAGTATTTTTTACTTTTGTATGATACTGATATCAATTCTGCTAAAAAAATATGGCAAAAAATTAAGTCAAATATCTCGGAAGAAATATATGCAGGTTTTGCAAACTGTTTAAATAAAGGTCGTCAACAAATAGTTAATGAAGTTTTAAATAATCTTCATGAAGCAATTAATTGTCAAAAAAATAATACAGAAAAAGAAGATAACAATGATTTTTCAAAAGAGAATTTTAAATTTTTCAGACAAGAATTCAATAGAAAAATGGAACAAGTTATAACGCCAATTTTTTATCATACACAACAAAAATATAATGATAAACTTTTTGGAATGAGTATCACACAAAATGTAGGTGAGGGTTACGGAGTTTTAAATATAAAAGGCAGACATTCTGATGGTACGTTTAAAATAACGGCACCCGGGGCTTCTGCGGTTAATATTGATATAACATATCAATCAAATTCAAAGAATGAAGAGAAAAAAAATAAATTCCCTCAGTCAAAACGCATAACGCTGGAGCCTGAAGAACTGGAATCCGGATTGTTGGAAGATTTGTTGGAGCAATTTATTTTAGAATTTAAAGAAGAGGTAAATAATGAGTTTAATTAATATTAATGACAGTTTATTGCTGGTAATAGATGTGCAGACAAAATTATTGAATGTAGCATTTAATAATTATTCAATTCTTAAAAAATCAATAATTATGGCAAAAGCAGCTTCGGTTTTAGAAATACCTGCAATCGTTACAGAACAGTATCCTGTAGGGCTTGGCAGTACTTCTAATGAATTAATAGAAGCACTGCCTAAAGATGCGAGATATTTTGAAAAGAATACGTTTTCTGCGCTTGATAATTTGGAGATAGCGGAGCTTATAAGAACTGCAAGAAAAAAACAAATTATCTTATTCGGTATAGAAACTCATATATGTGTAAGCCAGACAGCAATAGCTTTAACAGAACTTGGTTATGATGTTTATGTGATAAGTGATGCGTGTTCAAGCAGAGCAGAAGTGGAATACATTGCAGGGATTGAAAGAATGAAAGAGCATGGGGTTCATATTATTACAACGGAAATTGCCCTTTTTGAATGGTTGAAGGGTTCTAAGCATCCGAAATTTAAAGAAATTCAAAATTTGATTAAGTAACGAAAATATAATATTTTTCATTTAAATAAATTGAGGTTTGTTAAGAAATATTAATATTGTTAAGTAAAAATATAAATCTTTACAATTGGCACAAACCCACTTATAATGCCCTATAGAATAGAATAACTCTGCGCAAATTTTTCTTCTATAAATGCTTTATATATATACTTAAGGGTTACAAAGTATAGAAAAGAGGAGAAAGTATTATGACAACAATAGGAAATAATTTTGCGCACTATGACAAAAATCCACATAACTTTATTTTGGATGAATCAGAAGCAGCACTAGCAGTAGGTTGGGGTTTCTACCCCAACTTCTTAAGCTTACATAGTTTTTTAAGTTTTTCTTCAGTAGTGCCAATTCCTGTTAACAGCATGGTGGATTTTTCGTTTGTACGCTCATCTTCAATGTTATATTTGTTAAATAAAATGTCTGATAGTTCAAATCCGCTCAGACCTTGTTTTTTTATGAGAATTTTTGTAATATCGTCACCAAAAAATTCTAAGTTTGTCAAACCTTGTCTTATCAGTTTAATTTGAGAGATTAATTCTTCAATTTTTTTCTGTCCTCTTTTAGATGCAAGATAATTAATATTTGCTTCAATTGTTGCAAGCATCGGATAGGATGGCGATGTTGTTGTAATTAATTTTAGAGTGGAAGCTATATCCAAATCACAGTTACAATGCAAAAGAGCTGTCGGATTAATCCCGCCCGCTGTTTTATGTAGAGATTGAACGGTAAAATCAGCATAAGATATTGCGCTATCAGGTAATTTATCCGAAAACGGATACAAAGCTCCGTGAGCTTCATCCGCTATTAAAATTACATTATTTTTTTTGCAAATTTTGGAAATTTCCGGAATATCTGAAACAATTCCTTCATAACTCGGGGATGTTACAATTATAGCTTTTGGCTGATATTTTTCTATCAGTTCTTTTACTGTATAAGGTTCTAACCTTCCGTATATTCCCCAATCTTCAATATAAGGAAGCTCATACTCAATAATTTCCGCACCGGATAATATGCCTGCATTTTTGTGGCATGTATGGGCATGCTTCCAAATTAATAGTTTGTCATTCTTTTTGCATGATGCAAGAACTGATGCCAAAATTCCTGAAGTACTTCCGTTAGTCAAAAAGTGAGTTGATTTAGTTTTATATATTTTTGATGCTCTTTCTTCCGCTTCCTGCAAGGCTTTCTCAGGATTCAGCGCTTCAACTTCCGAAATATCATTTCTGTACCATTGATAAAATTTGTGTAAAAAACAAATTTTTCCTCCATGACTTGGAGTAGTAAATAATAATTTTCTGTTATTTTTTCTTAAAAGTGATACAAGACTCATGCCAATTTTCTCATTTTTATATCTATAAATTTATTATATATAAAACAAAGTTTAAGAAAATTATCAAAAATTATTGAACGACCACATCTTGTATATATTCTAATTATATACAGTTTTAAGTCTTGTAACAATTTTAGAAAAAATGAATAAAAAAAGGCAATTTTTCAAAAGAAAAAAACTTTATATATATGTAAGACACAGATAAGCTAAGTAAAGGCGGTAACAACAAAAACAAACAAGGTTCGGAATTACGAATAAAGTTTGTACAAAAGATTTCTTTTTATACTCTCTCTTAATATCCTCGTGTTTATTTAATGTTTGCCAATGTTTCATTGACAAACTTTTCTTTTGTATAGGGTTTTTCAGCCAGTCATGCATATAAGAATCTTTGTTAATTGTTTATAAATTTTTGATAACACTTTGCATAAAATGTTATTGATGTGATATTATAAAACTATTGGGGAGAGAAAAAATGAATTATCACAACATTACGACGGATGATATGTTAAATGGTGACGGACTAAGAACCGTTTTATGGGTTTCAGGATGTACTCACCATTGTCATAACTGCCAAAATCCTATTACTTGGGATGTTGCAGGCGGACTTTTATTTGATGAAAAAGCAGAAGAAGAACTTTTTGAAGATTTAAAGAAACCATATATTTCGGGTATTACATTCTCAGGAGGCGATCCGCTGCACCCGTTTAACAGAGAAGAAGTTTTCCGTTTGGCAAAAAAAATAAGAGAAGAATTGCCTAACAAAACTCAATGGTTATATACAGGTTTTTTGTGGGAAGAAATCAAAGATATTCCTGAAATTG
>Ga0247610_10003617_pt1 | contig 16851 bp, 29 predicted proteins | sample 174DNAGHGhighgp2_FD_193483 | JGI IMG/M metagenome (GOLD analysis project Ga0247610, IMG submission 193483) | Sheep rumen microbial communities from Palmerston North, Manawatu-Wanganui, New Zealand - 1742 DNA GHGhigh gp2 | ecosystem: Host-associated > Mammals > Digestive system > Stomach > Rumen... | reverse complement strand
TCAATCCAAGCGCCAGCTGCACCTCCAAGTTTAACACCCTGTTGTTTCTTGACGGCTAAGGCACTAAGAGTTCTTTCTCGTATAAGATGTTTTTCCAATTCCGCAGCAAATGCGAAATTAGATAAAATAAGTTGGTCAATAGGTGTTATCTTTGCGCAATTTAAGTCAATACCCATACATGCCACAACTAATCTAAGTTTGCGAGGTTTTAATTCGGTATGAATTAACTTTGACAAGTCGTACATAGAACGGCCAAGACGGCTTACTTCGGAAACAATAATCATGTCACCCTCTTGCATCTTTGGCAATAACACCTTACCAAGATTTCTATCCGCATACGACACACCGCCGCTAACACCTTCGTCAGTTACCACCTCGTCAACACTCATGCCGTGCGCCTTTAGCCATTCGTATGCTGTTCTTTCCTGTTGTTCTAACGTCTGCTGTGAAGTAGAAACACGCCCATAAAGAAACACTTTACTCATATCTTTAGTCTTTTATAAATTTCCAAATATAACCACCTGCACTTTTAACTTTTATTTCATGTAGTTCGGTTTGTAGTCGTACTTGCTGCCGTAGTAACCTTCAAGTGCCGTTTTACATTTCGGTGCAATAGCGGAATATATTTCATTGTCTTTTTCGTAGTATGCAGCACGATTTGACTTGCCGAAGTATATTCTGTCTTGCACTTTCTTTACATTGGCTAAATTCATGTAGTCGCAGTGCATAATGTATTGGCATACATAGAGGATAAGGCAATACTCTGCACTGAACTTTGCATCGTACTCGGCAACACACTTGATGTCGCCGTTGCTTTCAATCTTGTTAATCTTAATTGTATTCATAATCAATCGTTATTATTTATTACTTAACCAATCTTGTGGCGGTAGCCGTTTCCTCCACGGCTACAAAGGTTTTATTTCATACCGCCTTATATAGATTATTTCCCTCCCATCTTCATGATGTTGCCAGACAATATCAGACCTACAATTCCAATTATAATTATAAGTATCATGCCATAAGCCTCCTTTCTTATTTTAATTCGTAACCTTGCCTAAATTCTTCAAAGAACTTTCGACAAAGTTTGATTCTATACCAAATTGTAAGTCAAATACCATTTCCTTTTCTCCATTCTGAAACACGGACTTCTTTTGGCTTTCCAACTGATTTTTTCATCAAGTCACGTGCATATTCGACTGCTTCCTTTATGGTGCTAAATATTTTGTCTACAAAAATACTTGTTCCATAAACATCTTGCACCACTCTATAATAATAATTGTTTGTTTCCATACTAATTCATTTTTTAAATCGGTTGTAATATTTCTCACCCAGAATGTCCGCCTCTTGCGGAATGAACATCATTTTCTCGCCCCTAATGAAACGTTTTGCGTCTTCGATTGACGCATACGTGAAGTCCTTTTCTTGCATCAACGCTGGCGCATTTTCTATTTCATCAGCATCGTTGTCAATCAAAACCTCTTCACAATTGAATTGCGTCAAGATTTTTCGGATTGTGTGACCTTTGTACTTTAAGGTCTTTAAAGTTGTTATCTTAATTTTCATGATGTTTTGCTTCAATTTAAATCTTTACACCATTTTCGATAATACTAAGTGCAACATTGTCGCTAATCTCTTGTGGCGTCAAATCGTCGTCAATATAAGCAACGAAGCCACTTATAAGATGTATGAATAAATCCACTTTGTGACCATTATATAAATACGTTCCCATGATATTACTTTATTAATTATATATATATTAATTATTATATCCGCACAAATCACAAACAATTGAAGTATGCAAGTATGCGAATGTTAGTCACCCAAAATGTCTTCCACCAAGAAGGGAAGGCAACACCAGAAACGTAAAGCATGAATGACCATGCCAAACCAACAAGCGACCACAAACCGCCACTTAAAGTCGCCACGATTGCGACAAATAAAGCGATTGAGCAAACCACGTAATTAAATAGTCTTTTCATAACGCAGAACCTATTATTAATAGTGACACACTAACGATAAGTAAGACGCTCATCGAAGTTAATACTCTCACGACAACTCTTTCTCCCCTTTCTGTGTTTGCAAATCTTCTTGATTTAGCCAACACATAAAACAAATATCTTTTCATGATGTTATTTTTGTTTGTTTAGTTATTAAGTTACCATAAGCGGAAGCCGTAGTGAAATCACCACAGCACTCCGCCGTTATCATTGCGTCATAAAGCGCATAAATTGTCTCTTTCATAATTAGTCAACTTGATAGTATATCCGTACTTGATAACCAAGCGAACGTAAAACCTTCGCTCCACATTCGACCATACGTGTGCGGCAATTGCCTTGACCTTTGACGTTGAAGTGAACAAACCACCAACCAGTCCAAAACTTACCCATGTCAACGGGTGTTACTTGCCAATCCATTTGCGCCAATACTTCAACCAACTTTTTAGACTTACGTCCAAGATAGATGCAACACGTATCAAAATTGCAAGTGCCGCCATCTTCAAAGTTTGTGATTTCATTAATCGCCTTTTGAGCCTCCATGATGTCTTGCTCAAGTTTGTCTATATTTATCATGATGTTTTATGTTTTTAATTAGATTTCAATATCGCTCCACCAGCCTTCTACTTTGCGGATTTCAACCTCAAGCAATTTCTTTGTGCATGTAAAGAAAAACGCAGCACATTTGTCGTGCAAATCATCATTCTCAACTTGATAAAGAACACTATTGAAAAACGACATCATTGAGAAGGCAAATTCACGTCTTGTCATTGGTGAATCAATTCCCATGAAGATTTTTGCGCCAACTTTGCGATACTTTTCAAAGACTTCATCATAATTGTTGTTATCTTCATAAATGCTTTCGTCGTCGTCATACTGCTCGCAAACGCTTTCAATGTTATTGCGCCAACACTCAATAAATTTGTCGTAAACCACGTTCAAGAAGTAAAGATGTTTGTCACGTTTACTCTCTTCAAAGCCGTGCATCAATCCTGCGGCTTTTACAAATTCTTTCTTGTCAACTACAAAACTACTCATAATATAAACTCCTATACTTTAAATTAAACAAATGCTTTCTTTGTGTTACGTTTTCATCCTTCATCCACCTACCTAATAAAGCGACCACCGACTGCCAATCAACGCAGCCAGCGGTCGCACAAAAAACGTTTAATTTAATAGATAGGCAGATATATTTACTCAATCCACGAAGTCATAATAATATTCAATGGCTTCGTCGTGTTTCTTGTGACTTTCGTCAAACCAGTCGAAATACAAATCCTTCACCATGTAATAGACTTCGCTATACATTGCGCCATAATTGTTGTTACCACGTGCGGCATGTTCCCATGACTTCATGTTTACGACAATTATCAACTCTGCAAAGAATTTTATGTCATCCCTAAAATTCATGATGGCATTTTTCAACGTTTCGGAAATCGCCTTCATTCCTTCAATCCCGACACACCATTCCGCAATTGAAAAATCGCTGGTGAATGTGGTCTGCCGTTTGTAGTCCTCACGTAAATTCATCTCAAAATTCCTTTCACACCACGCACCATAAACAAACGGGCTCATGATGTTTCTTTCTTTCAATTCTGCGCCAATCATGTCGGGCTTCTGCTCGTTGATAAAGCGACAAATATCGTTTACACGTTTTTTCAATTCACTAACTAACATAAATAATCCTCCTATATAAGTTAAACAAATGTTACTTTAAAACCGCCTTTATTTTCGTTGTAACGTGCCTTTATTGCATGTTTGGATAACTACAAAGGTAACTATATAAAAACCGCTTACAACGAAAATAAATAGCTTTATTAGTGGGTGCAACGGTCTCGCTCCGTTATGCCGTGCCTTGAAACACGCCCGCACCCTGTTTGCATTAATGACTTGACATCATGTTTTTTATGTGTTCATTAATGCGATTCGTTAAGTCCTCAATTTTGAGGTTATTTCTTGCAATCTCCCACAAAGACAATACACATGAATTGGGTATTAAATTGTGACTTCTTATTGTGTTTATGTCTACACATGTACCATGCCCGTATTGCTCTTTTGCCATTGTTTCAAAATGCAATAATGATAAACACCTAAAGAAAGCGGGATGTATCAACGGGAATGCTACATTGAGAAGGTTTAGAGGCGCATCTGCGTCCTTCACCTTCAACTGAAATCCTACATACTTTTCGCCGATGTTATCTATCAATATATTACCCACATACAACTCAACACGAACACCAGCCCGCTCCGTCGCTGCGATAACGTTTGCTATCTTTGCGCCAGCGATAGCCAACTCACGAGCCTCAAAGGTAAACGGGATATTACTATCTACATATATACGTATGACATGCACCTTTCTTGGCTTCGTGATAACTCGCATCATGTTTTTAGGCACACCTCGCAAATAATTCGGCACGTTTGGCACACAACCGACAACCGCTGTTTCAATGCTCGGCTTACCACCTTTTAACGTAGCATCAATAATGTCTCCCTCCGCTTTTATCTTCATTGCGTTATCAATATCACCTCGCAATAAAAGATTGTTAGCAACTTCCCTCGTTTTTACGTGGCAAAAATTATCCAAACGCTTCGGAGTAAATTCTTTCATACTCGCATATTTCCATTTTAAGTTTTCATCTTTTATTGCCTCGTTGAATTCTGCAACCGAATTATATTGCCTTATATCTGCGCCCGTTATATCCTTCGATACGTAATTATATTTTTTTCTTCGTGCCATAATGTTTCCTCCTTATTGCCTTAATTAATTGAATATAAAGAAAGCAAGCCGCCAATTATTTGCGGTTCGCTATCTTTACAAATGCCTTATAATATTTGTTATCGCTGCAACCGATAGTCGAAATTGCAACCAGTTCAATGTCACGTTTTGCCCAACCGCTACACAAACCAAGCCAAACGGCTTTCTCGTCATCCATTCCGAGTGCTTGATATACCTTAATAGCCCTGCTGCTTCGCGGACTGGCTAAATACGTTAAATTAGCCTTATTCAATGCGATACGCACAGCCTTAATAAATTCAACGAGTTCATTATCTCCCTGCGCCATACGGAGGTCGTGTGCATCCGTGTAGCCAATCTCTACAAAGGTATAACGGTCGAGTGTTGATGGCTCTACCTCATAACGTGCGTGATACGTATTGTTACCGCCACGACCCGTCGTGTTATCCGCAGCAATAATATGGAAGTCGGGATGAGCCTCGCACATGCCGACCTTTGGGAAATTATAAATCAAGTTAGCAAGAGCCGTGTTAAATGCTATCTGTACCTCTGCGCTTGATGTGGAAGCCTCATCAAACAAGAATACACCGCCCTCGTTCATTGCCTTATAGAAAGATGTTTCTACCAAGTTACCAGCTGCATCCGTGTAGCCTTCCAACTCGTATTTTTGCAAAAGGCTTGAAACACTATAAAAAGGCAATCCGAGCGCATCTGCTACCTGCTTGGCGAGTGTTGATTTACCGCTACCTGCGGGACCGTGTAACCACGGGAAACGACCAATGGCACGGTCGTTTTTCACCAATGTAAGCACCTCCTCCAATAGTGGGTGAGGCTCATCAACTTTGCTAATTTCCTCACCTTCTACCGTCTTGATTACCAACTCCGTCCGTCTTGGTGCAACGTTCTGCACCTCCTCACGTACCATTGCACGAACGGTCTCCATATCAATGTTATTGTTTCCCTTCATACGTGCAAAGATAGCTGCCAACTGGCGGGCATCATCCTCGTCGGTGTTCACGTTCTCACGTTTTACCTCTTTCTTTGGTGTTTCTTTGGTGTTCTCCTCTTGCTTGATTTCCTCGTGTTTCACGTTCTCGTCTTGGTGTTCCTCCTCGTGTTTCTCTTCGAGTTTTACCTCATCTTTCTTGATGTCCTCTTTCTTGGTGTTTTCTTTCTTTGCCTTTGCACGTTTGGGAGTGTTCACGACCTCCCAGCCTTCTGCACATTTCAAGAATGTGCCGGTTTCGGCTTCCTCGTCCAAAGTTACGCAGACGTTTCTGTTGTAAAACTTCTTGCCGCAGCCTTTGCCACGAACACTGAAAAAGATACGACCGTCCTTCATGCTTACGTTGCTGACGTTGATTTCCTGACCGTTTGAAATGTTTCTAAATAACATAATAAATCCTCCTATAATTAAATTAAACGTGTGAATTATTGTGCCCTGCTCGCTTTGCAAGAGCGGTGCATTGCTTAACTCGCAGGGCTCTTTATTACAATTCAATTTCGCGCTCTACTACTTCGATACGCATAGAAAAATCATGCGTATTGCTCTTGAAGTTCGCAATACTCCACCAAGGACGCTCGCACTCCCACAAGAAATTACCTTCCGCATCCTGCTTGTCCTCAAACTCTACTACTATCTCATTCATGCGGTCTTGCGCCTGACTTTTAAACAGGTACACGTCATGAACACCCTTTGTCTCTTTTCCGTCCACGATAGCGGACTGAACAATAAACCAAACTACAGATTTTGCCATAATTTTATCTCCTATAATTTAAACGTGAATAAATAGTGACTGCATGTAAATTCGCTAAACTCATGCAGCCTAAAACGCGCTCTATTTTGCCGTGATTTTGTTATAATATAAATACATTTAAGACTGTCACCAGCGCTCTAAAACATACCTAAAACAAAAAGCAAATGAGGCTCGTTACATTTAAGTTTTTGAACAAATGTTTTACGTATCAATATTTTTGCATTTGGTCAGGTCTCTATCTCACTCCCCTGTTGCCCGAGTCGGATGGTTGGAAATAAGTAAACTCCTCATCCGTTGGCATTGGCTCCGCTTATCGCTCCCTCCCTCCCGAGGTGCAGCCTTTGCGCTCGACTGTCGGCCTACTCGGCTATGGTCCTGTGCAGGTGCCTTTGTTCCTAACAGCGATGCAAAGGTACGAATAATATTTTAAGTAAATCAAAAAAGATAGAAAAAAGTTATTTTTTTAACTATAATACATTTAACGAAAGATATTTTAACTACAAATAAATAACATAACTTATTGATAATTAGATACATAAGAAAAATAATGTAAATTTATTTTATGGTGTATTTAACACACTATTAACAATTCATGTTAATAAATCTTTATTAAGTGTGAATTTTACAATTAATAATAACATGGTTCTGGTATGCGCTATTTTTAGATATAATGTACTATGCACGTATGCACACGTATATAATATAATAGCAAAATATTTAATTTAAGGCTATTTTCTTTCGTTCTAATAGCTTTTATTTGCAAAAAAGTGCAATTATACCAAACGGAAAAATAAAACGCTTAGAACGCAAAAGAAAAGCAAATGAAAAGGATAACAAAAAAAGCGTACCTAAAAAGATACGCTTTTCATGATGTTTGTTTTGTATGTACATTAAACGAATTTTACCTGCCCGTTTACCTCCAAAGTTACCGCTTCTTGATTCATCTCCTTTTTAATTCTTTCGGCAATTGCGTAAACATCTAAAAAATGTGTTTGAAGTTGTTCAGTGGTGCAAAAGCTATAAACGATAGTAACCTCCTCCAATACGGTTTCACCACTGGCACAGACCCATCCGCCTACGGCCTTCGAAGCCGTTGCACCTCCAAACATCCCAGCGAGTTCAGAAATAACCTTTTTTACTTGTAACGTGTTGTCGGTTGATTCGTTTACGTTTACGGTTGATGGTACGTAAATAGACACCTTACAGTCGAGGTCAAACTTAAATTTTAACGTTTTCATAATGCTATAAAATTAAATAATTAAACAAATGTTTTATAAATACTTTGCAAAGATAAAAATAAATAATGAATAAACCAAATTTATTTTTAGTGTTTTTTCTTGCATGATAAACATTTAACATGTGTCCGCACACAATAAACAAATGTTAACGAATGTTTCGTGTGCGCACACAATCGCACAAAAAGAGCACAGGTATATAATTACACCAAAAACGAAAGATAACGCAACACAACGCACGACACGCATTTTTCGTTTTTCTTGACAAAGGTTTAATAAAATAGCGTAACTTATTGATTTATAATGATTTATAACACATGATAATTAAAAGGTACGTTAATTAATTGATTATCAATACATTATGAAAATATAACACTTAAATGAAAATATATAATATATTGATTATCAATACATTACAACACTATTTAGAATTAATCTAAATAAGATACAAACAAAGAATAAGTGTTTATATTACACTTTATAACACTATTATTTACTCTATATTTTCTTTCTTTATTCTTTCTTTATATTATTATCCAGTTTATAATATAAACCATATTATATTATAAATATATTTATATATATATTATTATTTATTCTTTCTTTCTTATTATTCTTTTATATTACTTTTCTTTTTTGTTTCTTTCTTTGCTTTTTTTACTTTCGTCTGTAGCGCATAAAATTACATGATAGGATATTATAATACATGATTATTATAAAAGCAATACACGAAAAATAAAATACATATTTTCAAGACGAAAGATTATTAAATTATATATCCAAATAAACACGAACATGAAACACTCTATATAAATATACTTCCTTTGTTGCAAAAAATCTTTCTTTCGTGTGCGCTTATTGTCAGCATTGGCGGCGGTTAACATGTGCATGAAGTAAGAAGATAAAAGCGGAAAAATTATATATCATGTGTTTTTAGTTTTAAGAAACGAACATTTTAGAAACATAAGTAATTGAAAATCAACGAGTTACAAAGGAGATAGGGGGCGGGGGGGGTAAAATGTAAGGATTTTGGTATGGTGCAAACACCCAATTTTTAAAAAGAAATTTTTTCGAAACGAATTTTTTTTGAAATTAAAATTTTGAAAAATTGAATTTTTGAATTTTTTGGAAAGGTGAAAATCAAGTTCGTGTGTTCTTATACGTGTGTTCGTGCTCATACGTGTGCGTATATATGCGTGTATGCGTATGCGTAATATATATACTTTATATATATGGTTATCTTTATATATATGGTTTACCAATTAAAAATAGTAACTATTATTAATATAGTAACCATATAATAGTTAATAAAATGTTAAATATAGGATAGATTATAGTTATATTCAAAATAAGTTTATATATTTGCAAGTGTTTTTCTTATATATAGTAGTTACCATATTAAAAGTGGTATCTTATATATAGTAGGAATCTTATTTATAAAATTGTTTTTTAATTTAAATTAGTTACTATTATGTTGGAACGAACGAATGAGTTTATTAAGCGTGCGCATGGTTGTGCTTGTCGTCATGGTTTTCATGATGTGGAATTGAGTGTTGAGCATTGTATGATGCTTGTTGTTACGGAGGTGTCGGAGATGGTTGAGGCAGACCGTAGGAATCGTCATTGTGATTTACATTCATTCAACAAGGTTTTGTCGGATTATGGTTCTTCTATCGTTGAATCTTGTTGGTCGGAAACTTTCGTTAGTTACGTTAAGGAGACGGTGGAGGATGAGATGGCGGACGTGATGATACGCCTTTACGACATGTGTGGCGTGTTTGGCATTGAGTTCAATGACGATTATCTTGGCGTTTCTATGGTAGAGGAGTACAACGAGGTAAGGAATCGTTCTTTCACGGAGAAGGCATTCATGTTATGCAGTATGTTATGTAGCGTGGATAGCGACATATTTCCCTTGGACGTTGTTCTTGGTAGTGCTTTGAGTTTCGTTGAATGTTGGGCAAAGGACATGGGTGTTAAGTTGGTATGGCATGTTGAGAATAAGATGCGCTACAACGAGTCACGTCCTTCGAAGCATGGCAAGCAATATTAATTTTCTTTCTTCTTATGGCTAATTTCATTAGGATATTCGTTGGCGATGGCAATTTGCCTGTTGCGTTGAATCTTGACATGATAGAAAGCATTGACTACGTGAATCGTCGTGTTTATTGCGCTGGTGCCTCTGGCGATGATTGCTACCATATCCACAATGCACGTTCGTGGGAAAGGATATGCAAGTATGTTGATGACAAAATGAGTGACAAGTATTAGTCTTTGCGTGAAATGCCTTTTATTTTCGTTCTAAGCCATTTTCTTGTTGCTTGTGGGTAAGTTATGGGCTTATGGTGCTTTAACGCAAGACGTGGCAAAAGAACGTGGTTAAATCAAGTGAAAGTGTATAAACTATGAATGAGGAAATGAACAAGGATAAGTTGGTGATATTGTTTCAAGGTCACAAGGTGACGGTGGATTTGCGACGTATAGTTGCGATAAACCATCCCAATGATGGTGACAAGTTCTTTCGTGTTTACTTCGGTGGCGATATGGTTTGGAATGTTGGGTTAGACCAGCATGATAGGTTGTACAAGGCGTGGATGAGGGTATGAAGTTCGGCATAAGCAAGGATATAGTCGTAATGAAGACCAACATCAATGGCAAGGTGTTGTCTTCACGCATTGAATTTCGTGTATATCGAAAGTTGTTCTTTGGCTTGTTCAAGATGTACTTGAGGATAGTACCCTTGAATGGTTGGTTGTTGAGTTCGGAGGTTGTCGTGTCATACGTCGACAAGTCTTCGGCATCGTGCTTTGATAGTCGTGAAGAATCGGAACTTTTGATACAAAAGCTAACGTGCGTTCCAGACAAGTTCGTTAGGTACGATAATTAAAGTGTTTATCAATTTATATTAAATCAAGTTTTTAGAAAAAAGGAGTTTTATTATGGAATTACAAGTAAAGGTTATCGGTGTTTTAGAGCCGCAGAGTTTTGAATCCAAGAAGAACGGCAATACCTATGTTCGCCATACGTTCATTGGCGAGACGAGCGGTCAATACCCACGTAAAGTCGCATTCACCGTGATGGGTGACGATAGGTTCAACCAAATGGGAATCGTGGTTGGCGGCAATTACAACGTTTCTTTTGACGTGGAATCAAGGGAATGGCAGGGGCGTTGGTTCACGGAGGCTTCGGCTTGGCGTGCGCAGCGCATTGATGGCGATGGTGCGCAAGTTCAACAACAAACGCAAGAACAAGAAGAGCAAAGTCCGATTCCGCAGCAAGCGCAATCTTCAAATAGTGGAGATAATGCCGACGATAGTGAACTTCCGTTTTAGTGTAGTCTAATTGTTTTGCTATGGATAGGCAACGCAATGAAACGCTACAAGCCTTGTGTCGTGGTTATCTTCGTAGCTTGCGGCACATGGCTAAGAAACACAACCTTGGCGAATGGCTTCAACGTATCGTCAACGAGAACAAGCGTGGCGAGTGCGAGGCGACAGAACATGAAGTCGAGATGCTTTCACGCATGGTCGATGACGAACGCATTGCAAGAACGGAAATACCGCAAATGCTAAACAAGTCGTATCGCCAATGCTTTGAAGATGAAGACTTCGATAACGTAAAGAAACTTCGTCGTGTTGGCGTCTATTCAAAGGTAAGTGCGTTGCTTTATGCAAGCAAGTTGAAAGGGAAAAGAAAGAAATATGGAAATGGAACAAAGAAGTGAAGTTTTTAACGTGGATTGCGTTTCTTATATGAAGGAATTGCCAGACAATTACTTCGACCTTGCTTGCGCAGACCCCAACTACGGAATAGGCATAGCCGCTAATCCAGTGCGACAAAAGCATGAAAAGAAAGACTGGGATAACAAAACTCCAGATAAAGAGTTCTTTGACGAATTATTCCGTGTTTCTAAGAATCAAATTATATGGGGAGGCAACTATTTCGGATTACCGCCAAACAAGCATTTCCTTATATGGGATAAGATGCAGCCGTTCGATTTCTCACTTGCCATGTGTGAATATGCGTGGTCGAGTTTTGACAGCCCTGCAAAGATGTTCAGACAACACGTTGCATCTAATGGAGAAAAGAAAATCCATCCAACGCAAAAAAGTGTAGCCTTGTATGCTTGGATATTCAAGAACTACGTCAAAGAAGGCGAAACAATATTCGACCCAATGGTAGGTTCTGGAAGCAGCCGTATTGCTGCTTACAAACTCGGCTTTGATTACGTGGGATGCGAGATTGACAAAGATTATTTTGACGCACAAGAAAAACGTTTTGCGTCAGAATGCTTTGGAGAGATACAAATGAGTAATGGGGGAATTGTCAAACAACTAAGTTTATTTTAAAAAAAACATTAAAAAGTTTGCGTATTTAAAATGTAAGTTGTATCTTTGCAATGTTTTTCGATAAGAAATAGATACGTTGATGCGTTGTCTGCTATTTAGGCGCAAAACGTAAAAAGATAAAGTTATAACTAATTTTGCCGAAATGGGCGATTGAAAGTTGAATAGCAGCAACGAGTAAATCGCTCATTTGGTTTTTAATAAACTGCTATAAGTATGAAATATTCTATTTTAGGTTTCAACCAAGAAAAGGTATTGCAATTCCAAAGAGAGGAAATGCACAATGGTAAAGCGAAGTTAATATCAATAGATGTCATTGACCTTATTATACTTCGTGAAATTTCCGACTTTATGAACAGAAAGAAAATCATAAAGTACATTGTCGATGACAAGACGTTTTGCTATGTTAAGTATTCGGTTATAATTGATGATTTGCCAATTATTAACATCAAGCAACAGGCGTTGGTGGATAGATTGGATAAACTATGTTCATTTGGATTTCTCGAAAAACACGTCGTAAAGAATCAAGCTGGAAGTTTCCCTGCATTCCGAATTGGTGAAGCATACGAAATTATTGCCTATTCCGATGATAGTTCGCACACGTATCAAAATACAAGTGCAAACGTATCAAAATACAAGTGCAATATAATTAATAATAATAATAATAGTAATAATTGTATAGAGAATAATAACCAATCTACTATTAACAAAGAAGAAAAAGAAATAGATAAATCTATTTCAAAAAAAGGAAACAAGTTTGCTTTGGATATGTCGTTTGTTGATGAAACATTCATGCCTATTGTGTTGGAATGGTTGGAATACAAGAAAGAGAAACGCCAATCATACAAGCAACGTGGATTCAATTCGATGTACGAAAGTTTGTTGAAGATGAGCAACAACAATCCAAGCGTGGCAAAGGCGATTGTCGAACAATCCATGCAAAACAACTACGCTGGCTTATTCCCGTTGAAAAACAACAAACGCTTTGACAACCTGCCAACTGGCATGATAATCCGTGAAACGTTGGAGGAAAGAAACGAGAAGCTAAAGAACGAAAATGGATGGTGATGTGGAAATAAAGCCTTGTAAGCGATTGTTTTCGTCGATGTTGGTAACAATACCACATTATACGATAAATCGCAACACAAGCGAAATAAAGTGGCAAATAACGAAAAAATCAAGCAATATGGATGAATTTAGGAATATATTGGGCGCAAGGAAAGAATTTCTTTCGTTGGAATTGGAAAACACGAAGGAAATGCTATGCCGTGGATTGCGCTATTTCATTGGAGAAAGCGCAAAGTGGTTGCAAGGATATGACGAAATCGCATCGTGGTTGGAGGATAACAACGAAAAGGGCTTGTTGCTTTATGGCGCAAACGGTCGTGGAAAGAGCCTTATGTGCTACAACATCATACCAACTTTGATTGCTTACCATTGCAAGCAAGTTAAGACTTTCAAGTGCCGTGCCAACAATTTGCACTTGATACAATCGGACAAGACGGATTACTATTCCATGCTATGTGCGCAAGTGATATTCATTGACGATTTCGGTACGGAAAGCATTACGAGCGTATATGGCGAGAAGCGTGACGTTTTTAGCGACGTGGTGGATATAGCCGAGCAAGAGAAGAAGTTGCTTGTGCTTTCCACGAACTTGACGCCAGACGAGATTCGTGAAAGGTACGGCATAAGAACGCTTGACAGGCTTCGTGCCATTACACGTGCCATTTGCCTTAACGGAAAGAGTATGCGTGAGAACCAGTAAAAGAAAAAATTGAAATTAAAAGCATGAAATTATGATAACATTAAGTTTAATATTTAACGTAGTTCTTTTTTTAATCGTGTGCGTTCTTTTCAAACTATATCGTTCCAATAAAAAAGAAAATAAAAAAGCGAATGCGAATTATTCATGTTTATTGGATGAATTTAAAAAATCAGAAAAAGATAAGAATAAGATGTGGCATGAAAAAGAAGATTTGCATTCAAAGTATTGTGATTTAGTTGAAAGGAATAAGAAGTTGGAAAAGGATTATTTGAAAGACATGAATTTTTCATCTATAAATGAATACAAGGAAATGATACGCACAATTACTGATATGTATGAAAGACAACATGGATGCAACATTGAAAAGTTACTACTTGTTGATGACTTGAATAGTGTTGTTCGACATAAAGATGTTCAAGTTGTAATGTGAAATTGGAAAAATGAATAATATGATGAAAAAGGTGAACGAAGACCCATTTCATAGCGGTAGCGAACACATGATGTTTGAACACTACAATTGCGAAAGGTGCGTAAAATCAAGCGAACCGAAAGCGGATGGAACGTACACAAACGCTACAAGCGGAAATATGCCAAAGTGTTCGATACAACGTGATATATTCGTTAGGATGATTGGCAACGAGCCAATCAAGCAAAGGACGATAGATATTTGCAGGGATTTCACCTTGAAAGGAACGCCATGCCCTTACTTGCAAACGCAACGCAAGCGATATGATAGAAAGAACAAGAAAGATAGTAACCAATTAAGTTTATTTGAATCATGAAACAACAAGATTTATTTGGATTTGATAAAATAGAACTTAGCGAAAGTGAAAAGAAATATTCTCACAAAGTACAAACACCAATTTATACACCAAGGGAAAATGGGGGGGGGTAATTTGTATAATTGCTATGACCACCAGAAATATCTTCGCCTTTGTCGTATGATAGATAGCAATAGTGGTGTTAGTGATGAAGAAAAGAAATTTCTAAAACTCGCAGCATCGAGGTTTATAGAGTTTAACTATGAAAGCATTGCAGATTACTATGCAAGTGCAAACAAGGAAATGCAAGAGTTGATGGAGAAACTTGCTTTGGTTATCATAGACTTTGATAAAGCTATTGAGGAGGGTTTTGTGCAACTTAACGATAAAATGAGGAAACTATATGAGCTTGAATTGTTATCGTGAGGCAGATTTGAAGAAATTTGTCATATTTATCTTATCGCATGGGCGACCACATAAGCGAGATACCTATAATATGCTACGTTCTTGTGGCTACACGGGGCGTATAGTGGTTGTATGCGACAATGAAGATGATACATTGGAAGAATACTATAAAGAGTATGGTAAAGAAGATGTTTACGTGTTTGATAAGCTAAAAGTCGCAAAAGAAGTAGATAGCATGAACAACTTTGGCAAAAGAAATGCTATACTATTCGCTCGTAATGTATGTTTCTCCATTGCAAAGGAACTCGGATATGAGTATTTTCAAGAAATGGATGATGATTACTACTATTTCGGTCATAAGCGCAAGGAGAGAGCCAAAAAGACCATTTGCTACAACTTGATTGCGAAATGGTTTATTGAATTTCTCCTAAACACCGATGAGCGCGTCAAAACAATAGCATTCAGTCAAGGTGGCGACCATATAGGAGGCTATCAAGAGGACGTAATCGTTAAGCGTAAGGCAATGAATAGTTTTTTTTGCCTCGTCGAGAGAAAGATAAAATTCGTTGGTATTCTTAATGAGGACGTAAACGCCTATGTAGGCGATGGAATGAGAGGTGATTTGTTTTTTACTTTTATGCCTTTTAAGTTAGACCAGGACGATACGCAACAAAATAGTGGTGGAATTTCCACTCTTTATGCCAATGTAGGCACTTATGTAAAATCCTTCTATACGATTATGATAGCACCTGCAAGTGTAAAGATTGCACTCATGGGTGAACGCTCCATGCGCTTGCATCATAGGATAGATTACAAGAAAACAATCCCTTGTATTATTAGCGAGGAATATAAAAAACTATGACGCCAACGCAGATAGCAAGATACAATGCGCTTGTGAAAAGAAGGGAGCAACTTGTGAATTTCATCAACGTAAGCGATTTCACGATATTTGCAAGCAATGGAATCTTGCTTGACGCTGCCGTTGAACTTGCACGTAAAACGATAGTTGAGATAGATAACGAAATAGCGAAATTATGACGATAAACGTTGGATATATCATAGAAAATTTATAACTTTGCAAAGTGGATAGTTGGGGGTCATGTCCCAATGATAAAGGGTATATGCTAATCGCCCTTTCCACTTTTTTAATAGATTAGCATAACTTAAAAGATTAGCAAAAATGGCAGAAAAAGAAATTTGGAAAGACGTTGAAGGTTATGATGGCTTTTATAAAGTTTCATCAAACGGAAATGTAATGAGTAATGGTAATTATTGCGATGGGAGAAAATACAAGCCGAAAGTACTAATCCCAAACATCGACATACATGGATATAAGTATGTAACATTATACAAAGACGGAAAAACAAAAAGCGTCAAAATTCATCGTCTTGTAGCTGAGGCTTTTATTCCTAATCCAGAAAACAAACCTTGTATAGACCACATAGATACAAATAGAGGCAATAATTCTATTGGCAATCTAAAATGGGTTACGTATTGCGAAAATGCAAATAACCCTATTACAAGAAAACACCTTTCTGAAGCGTGGAGAAGAAAAGAACTTTCTGATGATTACAAAAAAAAGTTATCGGATAGAATGAAAGCGAACATTGAAAAAGCAATGTCAAAGGTACGCATACCAGTATTGCAGTTCACAAAAGATAATATATTTATTGCCGAGTTCCCTTCAACCGTAGATGCTGCAAAGGCGGTAAATGGAAATGCTACAAGTATAAGTAGAAATTGCCGAGGAAAAAGACCTACGGCTTATGGTTATATTTGGAAATATAAAAATCATGGACGTATCAGAAATTAGAAAATGGCATAGCGTATTCAAACCTAAACGAATTGTTT
>Ga0247610_10003616_pt1 | contig 16855 bp, 15 predicted proteins | sample 174DNAGHGhighgp2_FD_193483 | JGI IMG/M metagenome (GOLD analysis project Ga0247610, IMG submission 193483) | Sheep rumen microbial communities from Palmerston North, Manawatu-Wanganui, New Zealand - 1742 DNA GHGhigh gp2 | ecosystem: Host-associated > Mammals > Digestive system > Stomach > Rumen... | reverse complement strand
TTTGAATCTTCCGCAAATATGTTGAAAGATGATTGTTTAAATGATTTTTTACATGATGTAAATAAATCTAACGTATTTATTGCTGATAATCTTAATATGATTTCACAAGATAGACTTGATAGAAAAGATAAAAATAGACTTCTGAGTTCTATTCAATTGACAGATTTTTTTAAGAAAAGGGTTGAACTTTATAGATATGTTAGCAATCCTACTCTTATTCAAACCGGTAAATTAAGAGAAAGAGAAGCTTTTAAATTGTTTGATATTTATAGAAAAATATTTGAAGAATTTGGTAAAAATCAAAATAAACGTGTAAAATTAAGAAATCTTGATTTATTAACTGGCAATGATACAACTGCTTCTACAAAATTTAATGCGAATGATTCCATTACAGTATTACCATTTTTATTAATCGATAATGCAATGAAATATTCGAAAGATAATACCAATATTGAGGTTAAAATATATAGTGAGAATGGTTATGCAAGAAAAATAACAATATCTAATTATCCATCGTATGTTATTACTGAAGATGTAAATTTATTTTTTCAAAGAGGATTTCGTTCACTAAATAATACTTCTAAAAGTTCAGGAAGTGGGTTAGGATTGTCGATTGTTAAACAAATTTGTGATTATAATAATATAAATGTTGGATTATATTTAACATCTGATGATAATGGAGCTCAAATATTTGAAGTTAATTTAGTTATAAAAGGAGTAGAATAAGATTATGTTAGTATACGAAGGAATTAAATCAGGATTTATTAATGATGTAGATTTAGGAATAATTGCTGATAAAATTAGAAATAAATATATTGAAAAGATTAAAAGAAGACCTAGTGCACCAGAATTTAATTCATGGAAGAATTCTATGCAATATATGAGAGGTGTATTAAGTGATAATGAAATACCAGAGAATACTGGTATAGCTATTGAATATAATATTCCACCAACTGGTTGTAGAATAGATTTTATGATGTCTGGATTTAATAAGAATAAATCTAATGTTGTAATAGTTGAATTAAAACAATGGGATAAAGCTACTGAAGTAGCTAATCTAGATGGAATTTATAAAGTAAATACTTTTATAGGTGGAGGATTAAGAGATGTTAATCATCCATCTTATCAAGCTATGACTTATGCTAATCTAATTAAAGATTATAATGAATCAGTTCAATTAAAAGATATTAATGTAGTACCATGTGCATATTTACATAATTACTATTTTGAAAATGATGATACATTATTATCAGATAATTATAAAGAATATACATCTAAAGCTCCTTTATTTGGACATAACGATGTAATTAAGTTAAGAGACTTTATCAAAAGATACATTGAAGATGGTGATGATGGAAGTATTCTTTATGAAATAGATCATGGAAGAATTAGACCATCTAAGATGTTACAAGATTCTTTGTCTAATATGTTAGAAGGTAATAAAGAATTCTATATGATTGATGAACAAAAGATTATATATGAATACGCTTTAAGTAATGCTATTGATACTGTCGCTAATAATAAAAAGAATGTAATGATAGTTAGAGGAGGACCAGGAACTGGTAAATCAGTTCTTGCTATTAACTTATTAGTAGAATTTAATAGAAGAAGTATGACTTGCTTCTATGTAACTAAGAATGCAGCTCCAAGAAGTGTATTCTCAGCTAAGCTTAGAGGTAATTACACTCAAACTTATATTAATCATTTATTCCAAGGTTCTGGGAACTTTGTAGATGAAGATAGTAATAAGTTAGATGTATTAGTAGTAGATGAAGCACATAGATTAAATGCTAAATCTGGTATGTTTCAAAATAAAGGTGAAAACCAAATTAAAGAAATTATTAATGCTTCTAAATTCTCAATATTCTTTATAGATGAAAATCAAAAAGTAACTCTTAAAGATATTGGTAGTGAAGATATGATTAAGAAATATGCTAATGAACTAGGTGCAGGAATCTACACATATGAATTAGATAGTCAATTTAGATGTAATGGTTCTGATGGTTATATAGCATGGTTAAATAATATATTAGAAATAAAAGAAACGGCTAACTTTGATATAGATGGTTTTGATTATGATTTTAAAGTATTTGATGATCCAAATGAAATGAGAAAAGCAATTGAAGAAAAGAATACTATAAATAATAAATCAAGAATAGTAGCTGGATATTGTTGGGATTGGATTAGTGAAGGGAATGCTAAGAATAACTCTGAAGTTCATGATATAACAATTCCTGAGTATAACTTTGGAATGAGTTGGAACTTAGGTAATTCTCAAACATGGGCTATAGATTCTGAATCAGTTAATGAAGCTGGTTGTATTCATACATGCCAAGGTTTAGAGTTTGATTATGTTGGTGTTATTATTGGTGATGATATGAGATATGAAGATGGTCATATAGTAACTGATTATTCAAAAAGAGCTAGAACAGATCAATCTTTAAAAGGTATTAATAAGATAGCTAAAGAACAAGGACAAGAAGAAGCCGATAGAGTAGCTGATTCAATTATTAAAAATACATATAGAACATTAATGACTAGAGGTATGAAAGGTTGTTATGTTTATTGTACTGACAAAAAAATGCAAGAATATTTAAAAACAAGTAAAGGTGAATAATATGGCAACAAAATTTGAAAGAATATATAGAGATATTGATGATGAATTAAATAATATTAAAGATAGTAATAAATATACAAATAAATCTCAAGCATTTGGACATTTCATTCTACAAATGTTATTTGGATTAACTGATGAAGAAACTCTTGACTGTTGTACTGATGGTTTTAATGATAATGGTATTGATGCTGTGTACATCGATCAAAACACTGTCCATTTTTTTCAATTTAAATTTCCTGAGTCTGAATCATCTATTTCTAATGGATATTCCGAGTCTGAAGTCTTAAAATTGTGTAATGGTGTCAATTGTTTTGTTAATAATGAAAAAGTTTTCAATAGTGTTAAATGGAATGATTTACTTATAGATAAAAGACAAGAATTTTTGGACGCTGATTTATGTGATTTAAAGTTATGGGTAGTAAGATATTCAAATCAAAAATTAACGGCATCTGCAGAAGCTATATTAAATAATTATACAAAAAAATATCATGATGAGACGGGAAACAATATTGATTTTGAAAGTATTTCTGCAATGGAATGTGTAAATTTATATGAATCTCGCGCTAAAAATATATGGCCTGATTTCAAATTAGCGTATTCGAGATCATTAACTCCGTTTAATGACGAAAAAACAAACATTTTAAGTGCATATGTTTCTTTAAAAAGCATATATGATACTTTTACACCTATTCAAGATACTGCTTTTGAAGGAAATGTAAGATTTTTGAATCCAAACTCTAAAATTAATGATGGTATAAAGGATACAATATTATTATCACCAGAAAAGTTTCACTTATTAAACAATGGAATAACAATAGTTTGTAATGGTTGTACAGATATTAATGCAAAGATGTATTTTGATATTAAATGTGGTTCAGTAATTAATGGTGCTCAAACTGTTGGAACTATTGTAAATACTCTTTCTGATATTCCTGAAGAAGATAGAGAAAAATACGATAAATCATTTGTTTTTGTTAGAATCGTATCATTTAGTGAAGATAGTAGTTTAATTAATGAAATGGTATATACTCTTAATACTCAAAACCAAATGAAGAATTCATATACTATAGCTAATGATATTAGTGTTAAAAATTTACAAACTAAAATCAATAAAGATACCGTTTATTTCTTAGAAATTAAAAATAATGAATTTAATTATTGCAAAAATTATGTAAAGAATTTTAATAAATTATCTAAGAATAAGATTGATGTAGAAAGTTTTATTCAAGCATTTACCACATTTTATAATATTTCTGGTATGGGATATCTTTCAAAGAATAGTAAGGCATCGTTGTTTACTAATGATAATATTCAAAAGATTATTAATGAATTAAAATTTGATGAATCAATTTTGGCGTACGAAACATATACTGATTTAATGAATATAATTAAAGATTACAGAGCTTTTAGGAAAAATTCTGATAAAAAAGATATACTTACAATTCTAGAAATTGATGAAAAAGAGATTGATGATTATAGATACTTAAATACAGGTAATTATATTGTATTGTTCGCGCTAGGACAAGTTTATTGTAATTATAATCTTGATCCTAAAAACAATATGGTACCAATCATTAAATCTTTAAAAGTATTGTTTAAAAAAGAAAAGAGTACATCAAATGCAACTAAAATTAAGGAAACATTTGATAAAGTAGAAAGATTAGTTAAAAAATATAAGGTAAAAGATGGTGTTATAATTCCTCCAAAGAGAGTAGACGTTTCAAAACTTTAATTTATCTATACTTTTATCTATACTAATATTTAAACTTTTATAAATCCTTATAAATTGAAGTATACTAAAAAACCACGTAATTACGTGGTTTTAATCTTTTATCACAGGTGTAGAACGTACATTTGTTCGGTCCCCCTGAAGAGAGCAATAATTCTTTTTTTAATTAATTTATCCTTTATTTTATGGGATAAATTGAGTTTTTAATTTACTGTATATTTATAGTTGACTTCCTATAAAATATAATATAATATATCTTTAGAGGTGTTATATGAGTTATATGACTTTATATGACAATTTTATATTTAAGCAATTCGCTGTTATCAATTTAATAACAAGGCCGGTTTAGAAGAAAACCGGTTTTTATATGCTAAAAAAATAGGAAAGGAAAAAGGTGATTATTAAAATTAATTAATTATAAATAATAATAATAAATAGGAGGAGAGAATATGGAATTATTAGATGTAGTAGATATAAATGGTATACCTACAGGAAAAACAATTGTAAGAGGGGATAAATCATATAAATTTAAAGAAGGTGAATATGTTCATGTTGGAGTTATTTTTATTGAAAATGATGAACATGAATTTTTAATACAAAAAACATCAAAGGAAAAAGGTGGCTATTATTCATCAACAGGTGGACATATAGATCATGGTGAATTACCAGATGATTCAATTAAAAGAGAAGTTGAAGAAGAACTTGGAATAAATGTAGATGATGATAATATAGAAAAATATGGATATATTATTCAAGGACCTGTTATTAAATATATTTATTATTTAAATAAAAATATAGATATAAATAAATGTGTTCTTCAAGAAGAAGAAGTTGAAGCAATTAAATATATGACAGTTGATGAAATAAATAACTTAATTGATGATGATTTAATGTTATCTTCACATGCAGCTATGTTTAAGGAATTATTGAAAAGAAAGAATAATAAAAAGGTCTTATCAAAGCATATTTAATATGATTATTAATAAAAAAACAAAAGAAACTTTAAAAAGTTTCTTTTTTCTTGGGAAAAATAAAGATTCACCGTGTATATATATAGTAGAGGGATATATAAATATCTCTGTTTATATGAAATAGAATGGAGGTGAAATATGAATCAATTGATTGAATCAGATGAGTTATTAATTGAAGATATGATATTTAAAGTTAGGGGATTACAAGTAATGTTATCTTCTGATGTAGCTAAACTATATCAAGTTGAAACTAAAGTATTAAATCAAACAATAAAAAGAAATATAAATAGATTTCCATCTTCTTTTTGTTTTCAATTAACAAATGAAGAATCTAGAATTATTTGGTCACAAATTGTGACTAAAAAAGAAACTCGTGGTGGAAGATATTTAAACCCATATGTATTAACTGAACAAGGAATATTGATGTTATCAGGTTTATTAAAAAAGTGATATAGCAGTTAAGGTAAATATCGAGGTAAAAGTGCATTTGCTATAGTTGAGTTTAATGATATAGATTATTTAAATAGAATAATAAAAGAATTAAATATTTAATAATTTTTTTAGTCGCAAATTGCGACCAAAAAAGAAACACGTGGTGGAATGTGTGGCGAATTGAGTTAAATCTAAAAGGTGCGACACTGTCGGACCAATTTAGAAATATAAAAAAATTCAGGAGGGAAATATACATGATAGATAAATATAATGAATCATTATTTGAAGAAATAAAACATATAGATGAAGATGGTAATGAATATTGGAGTGCTAGAGAATTACAAAATGCTTTACAATATAAAGAATGGAGAAATTTTAATCTAATTATTGAGAAAGCAAAAATAGCTTGTAATCGCTCGCAAGGCCAGGTGGAATCCGATTTTGTTGAAGCCGACAAAATCGTAGAAGCTGGTGCTATGTGTAAAAAAATAAATGATTATAAATTATCAAGATATGCTTGTTATTTAATTGCTCAAAATGGAGATCCTAACAAAGAAATAATTGCATTAGCACAAACATATTTTGCTGTTAAAACTAGATTACGCGAAATATTTGAAATGGATTATGATGAATTAACAGAGGATGAAAAAAGAATATATAATCGTGAATTAACTAGAAAACATAATAATAAACTTAATCATACTGCAAAGGAAGCAGGCGTAAAGAATTTTGATAAATTTCATAATGCTGGTTATAAAGGCTTATATGGTGGTGAAACAGCAGATGATATAGCAAAACGTAAAGGATTAAGGTATCGTGAAGAAATCTTGGATAATATGGGAAGTGAAGAACTTATTGATAATTTATTTAGAATAGTTCATACTGATCAAAAGATGAAAAAAGATAATGTTAAAGGTGAAAAAGAATCATGTAATACACATTATAAAATGGGGAAAGATATTAGAAATTTTATTAAAAAACATGGAGGTACTATGCCTGAAGATTTACCTACACCTAAAAAGAGTATAAAAGACATAAAAAAAGAAAAAAGAAATGAAATAAAAGGTAGCAATTAAAAATCTTGAACGTGGGAAAAAGAAAGTTTTGTGGTCGCAAATTGCGTCCGCAAATAACAATTTATCTTCAGGGTTCAAAAATGGAACCTTGAAAAAAATATAAAAAGTTATCCATTGTGTGGCACCAATTGACTTTGTTTTAAAAGTTGCGACACTGTCGCAACAATTGATCATCTTGAAAAAAGTGCCCCACTGGGGCACCAATTGAGTAAGATATTTTTGAATGAAAAATGCAGACAGTGTCTACACAATAATACAGGAGGTAATGGATGGACAAATATTATTCACAAATAAGAAATGAAATAATAAATAATGAAGCAACTAGAATAGTTAAATCATATTCAATTAATAAAAGTGATTTAATAAGTAAATATAATATAGGAAAAGAATTAAGTGAAGCTGGGAAACATTATGGCGAAGGAATAATAAAAGAATATTCTAAGAAATTAACTGAAGAATTTGGTAAAGGGTATACAGTAACTAATTTAAAATATTTTAGGAAATTTTATTATTTTGTAAAAAGTCACCCACTGGGTGACCAATTGAGTTGGACACATTATAGAGTTTTAATTCCATTAGATGATATTAATAAAATAAACTATTATATTGAGCAAATCCAACTTAGAAATTTATCTAAAAGGAAATTAGAAGAATGTATTAAATCTAAAGAATATGAAAGACTACCTGATTCTTTAAAAGAAAAACTAATTACTAAGAAAGAAGATGTAGTTGTTACTGATTTAGTAAAGAATCCTATTATAATTAATAATCCTAATAATATAGAGGTATTAACTGAAAAAGTATTACATAAATTAATCATGGAGGATTTACCAAATTTTCTTAAACAATTAGGTGATGGTTTTACTTTTAGAGATATTGAGTATCCTATAAAAGTAGGTAATAGGTATAATTATATTGATTTACTTTTATATAATTATATATTTAAATGTTTTTGTGTTGTAGAACTTAAGATAACTGAATTAAAGAAAGAACATAAAGGACAAATAGAATTCTATATGAATTACATAGATGAAAATAAAAAAGGAATAGATGATAATAAAACAATAGGAATTATTATATGTAAGGAAGGTAATGAATATATAAAAAAATATTTTCCAGAAAATAGTATTATAGCTAGAGAGTATGAAATTAAATCATGATATAATACAAATAGGTGATTATATGAAATCTAAAAAGTTAATTAATTATTTATGTTTAAGTGGAGTAATAAGTATAATATTTTATTTATTACATGATATTATTGGTGCACTTAATTATCCTGGGTATAATTGGATGAGTCAAGCTGTAAGTGATTTAACTGCAAGTGATGCTCCTTCATTCGTGATTGCATCTGGTTATGTAACAGTTTATAAGATATTAAGTTGTATATGTTTAGTATTAGTATGTTTATTAATTAAGAAAGAGAGAAAGTCACTTAAGATAGGTATTGGTTTATTTACAATCATGACTTTTATATCTTCAATTGGATATGCATTATTTCCTTTATCAAGTGCAGGATATGATGGATCTGTTCAATCATTTATTCATGTATATGTATTAACTATTTTAGTGGTGTTATTATCTATTATATCTTTAATAACTATAGCTGTTAGTTCATTTAAATCAAATAAAAAAGTATTAGGTATACTTGCTTTAGTTTGTTTAATATTAATGTTTGTTGATGCTGTTGGAAGTGGAAATGTACCAAAAGATATATTTGGTATATTTGAAAGATTTTCAACTTATTCAGCAGTAGTTTTTACAGGTATATTAGGTATATATGGATTTAATGTATTTAAAGATTAAAAGAATAATAAAAAGGTTTTATAAAGCATATTTAATGTGATTATAAATAAAAAAACAAAAGAAACTTTAAAAAGTTTCTTTTTTCTTGGGAAAAATAGAGAATCACCGTGTATATATATAGTAGAGGGTATAACCCTCAGGGAACGCATATACTAGATGTTATCTCCAATTCATTGGAGGTGATTCTATGGTTAATTTAAAAGATATAACAATCTTTTTATTATCTATAGCAATTATTTTATTGATAATTCTAATAAATAGATAACATATCTATTCAGGAGGATTGGTTGATAAAAAAAGCATCTAGCAAAAAGCTAGATGCTACACCCAAAACGGAGATAGCATCAGTTTACTAATGCGTTCTCTTAATATAATTATAAATTATATAAATATATTTATCAATAAGTTTTAAAAAATATTAATATAAATAATATAATCATAATATACTTGCAAAATTATTTTTGTTGGTGTATTATGTTACATGTAACGAGGGAGTAGTTAGCATATATTATATATATGTTATAAAACCAACATACTGATAGTTTCTATCTGGTTTTGTATTAAATAATGAGACTTGTTTGCATATAATGCAAATAAAGTCTCTTTTTTATTTGCATTACTAGAAAGAAGGATTTATATGAATAGTTTTATTGAACTAAAAAATGTTAAAAAAACATATATTGTAGGAGAACAAAAATTTAATGCTCTTGATGGAATAGATTTAAGTATTAATCAAGGGGAGTTTGTCGTTATACTTGGACCATCAGGTGCAGGTAAATCAACACTTTTAAATTTGCTTGGTGGAATGGATAAGGCAACATCTGGTTCAATCATGATAGGTGATAATGATATTGCTAAATATAATGATAAAGAGTTAACAAGATATAGAGCTAATGAAGTTGGTTTTATCTTTCAGTTTTATAACATCATGCCAACACTTACAGTTGAAGAAAATGTTAATCTTATTAAAGATGTAACTAATACATCAAGAGATGCTAAGGAGATATTAAAAAGTGTTGGATTATTAAAACATGCTAATAAATTTCCACAAGAGTTATCTGGTGGTGAACAACAAAGAGTTTCTATTGCTAGGGCAATCATGAAAAATCCTAAGGTTTTATTATGTGATGAACCTACAGGTGCTCTTGATTCAAAAACAGGTGTGGAAGTATTAAAACTTTTAAGAGAACAAAGTGATAATGATACAACAGTTATTATTGTAACCCACAATGCATTAATCGCAGATATTGCTGATAGAGTTATTAGAATAAAAAATGGTTTAGTTGAATCTAATGAAATAAACAATCATCCAAAGAACATTGATGAGGTTAAGTGGTAGTTATGTTAAACCGTAAAATGTTTAGAGATATTAAAAATAATTTATCTCAATTTATTACTATATTTTTAATGGTTATGATAGGTATCATGGCTTATGCTGGAATTGAAGCATATATGGATGGTATGAAAAAAACAGCAGATAAGTTTTATACTGAAAATAACTTGCAAGATTTAAATGTTTTAGGATATTTAAATCATGATGATTTAAATGAAATAAAAAAAATGGATAATGTTAAAGATGCTGAATTAAAATTATCTGTTAATGCTACAACTGACAATGATAAAGTTTTACTTTTAAATTTTATTGAATCTAATAATATATCTAAATTTTATGTATATGATGGAGAAGAATTTAATTCAAATAAGTCAGGTATTTGGTTAGATAATTTTTACTGTGAAGAAAATAATATAGAAGTAGGAGATACAGTACTTGTTAAATATGAATCAATGGAATTACATGAAAAAGTATTAGGTAAAATAAATGTTCCGGATCATTTATATGATATAAGAGATGAATCTGAATTATATCCAGATAGAAAAGAATTTGGATTTGCATATATGTCTACAAATGAAATAACTGAAGAATATATTAAATCTTTAGTTATGAAAGAAGCAAATATAACTGATGATTTGATATTTGAAATGGTAATGCCTGATTTTAATTATAAGGATTATATACCATTTTCAAGTATCATGGTTGATGTTAAAAATAAAGATAAAAAAGATGATGTAAAAAATACCATAGAAGATAAAATAGAAAATGCTAAAGCTATAATAAGAATAGAAGATACTGCTTCATATATGTCTTATCAAGGTGAAATAGATGAAGGTAAAACATATGTAGGTGTATTTTCTGGTATATTCTTATTTATCGCGATGCTTTCAGTTATAACAACTATGACAAGAGTGGTAAAGAATCAAAGGACTCAAATTGGTACATTAAAAGCATTAGGTTTTAGTAATAATAAAATATTATTACATTATATAGGATATGGTTTTTGGATATCTATTTTTGCTGCTATAGTAGGTTTATTATTAGGTTATTTTATTATAGGAAATACATTTATTAATTTAGAAATGGAATTCTTTGAAATACCTAATGGATCACCTTCAATGAATATATCAAGTTATTATGTTTCTATTATAGTTGTATTAGTAGTTTCTATAATAGCTTATATAACAGGGGCAGGTATATTAAAAGAAAATCCTGCTGAAACATTAAGAACTAAAATACCAAGTATTAAAGGAACTACTCTTAATATAACTAAAAATGGATTATTTAAAAAATTAAGTTTTGAAAGTATATGGAATATAAGAGATATCTTAAGAAATAAGATGAGAACATTCATGGGACTTGCGGGTGTCATCGGATGTGCTGCTTTAATTGTATGTGCTTTAGGTATGTTAGATTCAATGAATTTCTTTGTTAAATTACAATTTGAGGATTTATATAATTTTAATTATAAATTAAATTTAAAAGATAATTTATCAAATGATGATTTAATAGTTTTATATGATAAATATGGAAGTAATACATCTCAATCATTAGGAATTGAAATAAAAGACAAAGATGGTAAAAGAGAATCAAATAATATATTTGTAACTGATGCAAATAATTATGTTAGATTTGTTGATAATAAGAATAGAATAAAAGATATGCCAACAGATGATGGTATTTATGTTACATATAAATTAGCATCAACTAATAATTATAAAATAGGTGATAAAATAACATGGCATATCTATGGAGATGATAATTATTATACATCTAAGATAGTTGGATTTAATAAGGATCCTCAAAATCAAAATATATCTATGACAAGAAAATATTTAGAAAGTATTGGATTAAATTATCAACCTGATTCTTTATATACTAATATAGATTTAAGTGATACAAAAGAAATAAATGGTGTAGATACAATTCAAAACATTGATAGTTTAAAAGAAGGTATGACAGGAATGCTTTCAATGATGAAGACAATGCTTATATTAATTATAGGTATTGCGGTTATACTTGGAAGTGTAATTATTTATAATTTAGGTATCTTATCTTATACAGAAAAACAATATCAATTTTCTACATTAAAAGTATTAGGATTTGAAGATAGACAAATAAAAAATATATTTATTAAACAAAATAATTGGATTGCAATTATATCAATAATAATAGGTTTACCTGGAGGTTATTATTTAACTGATTGGTTATTTAAAACTGCGATTGAAGAACATTATGACTTTGGTGCATGGATTTCAACTAAGACATATGTAATTGCTGCAATTGGAACATTTATTATTTCATATTTAGTATCTAACTTTTTATCTAGAAAGATTAAAAAAATTGATATGGTTACAAGTTTAAAGGGTAATGAATAATAAAAAAATAATTATATAAAGAACTAAAATGACTCTTAATGAGTCTTTTTTATTTTGTATAAATTATATTATTAGACTTTATTTATGCTATAATACTCGTGGATGTGATATCTATGGAAAAATATAAAGAAGTTGAAAGAAGTATAATTACAAGATTTAGAAAAGAAATATGGTCTAAGTTTGTTAAGGGTACTGATATATATAAGTTAATTGAAGAAGGAGATAACATCATGGTTTGTATAAGTGGTGGTAAAGATTCCTTTTTACTTGCTAAATGCATGCAAGAATTAGCATTACATGGAAAGATTAGATTTAATGTTAAATATGTATGTATGGATCCTGGTTATAATAAAAAGAATAGAGAATTAATTGAATCAAATGCTAAACTATTAAATATTCCACTTGAGGTATTTGAAAGTGATATCTTTGATGTAGTTTCATCAGATCAATTTAAATCACCATGTTATTTTTGTGCTCGTATGAGAAGAGGGCATTTATATGCTAAAGCTAAAGAATTAGGATGTAATAAAATTGCATTAGGTCATCACTTTGATGATGTAATTGAAACAACATTATTATCAATGTTTTATGGATCTGAAATTAAAACTATGATGCCTAAATTACATTCAGATAACTTTGAAGGTTTAGAGTTAATTAGACCTATGTATTTAGTTAAAGAAAAAGATATTATTTGTTGGAGAAAATACAATGAACTTACTTTCCTTAACTGTGCTTGTAAGTTTACTGAAAAAAGCGCTGAACAAGAGGGTTTAAGTAAAAGAAAAGAGATTAAAGAATTAATAGATGAATTAAGGAAAGTTAATCCATCAGTAGATTTAAATATATTTAAAGCCTTAGATAATGTAAATATGAATTGTATATTAGGATGGCATAAAGATGGAGAAGAATATTCATTTTTAGATGAATATGAAAATAGATAAAATATACAATTTAATTATGCATATGATATTATATAAGTAGGTGATAGTCATGAAAAAAGTTCTTTTTGCTTTTGAACAACCTGGTGGAGGTTATGAAAAATTTAGAGAAGATGTTAATAATAAATCTGATGAATTAAATGAATTAGAATTAAATGATAAAAAAGTGTCATTTTTAGAACTTCCATATGATAGGGAAGCTTATGAATCAGCTTACTTTGGAATGAATAAAAGAAGTGATGTTATCATAAGAACAATTGATAAATTTATTAATGATGATTCAAATGATTTATTAATAATAAAGGGAGAACATGAAGACTATTTTGATGAAGAAGAATGTGTAATAAAAAAAATATCAGAGTTATTTCCTCGTATTGAAAAAGAAGTATTATTTTTTAATCCAAGTGATGTAGATTTATTATATGAAAGAATGCAAGAAACTGATTGGTATAAAAATCTTGGAGATAAAAAATATAAATATTCATATCATTGGTTAACATTTGCAGTTGAATATATGAGAAAGAAAGTATTTGAATGCAAAGACTATGGATATGAAGCTCATGAAGTTGATACAACAAATGGATATAAGATTGTTGATAATCAAGAAAAAGTATTGAAGTAGATTGAATAAATTTCAATCTATTTTTTTTGATGTTGGTAAAAAGTTATCAACATCTTGACGAAATCATCGGGGGGGGTACAATGATTTTAATAAAAAAACAAATAAGGAGTGATTTTAGTAATGGGTAAAAGTGGTTTAGAAGCATTAAGATGTCCACAATGTGAAGGAGATGTTGAGTTAGATAAAGATCAAGAATATGGTTTTTGTAAATATTGTGGAACTAAAGTTCAAAATACTAATTTTAAAGTAATAAAGGGAAAAGTTAAAATTGATAATGATGAATTTGTTGAAAAACAATTGATAAATGCAAGAAGAGCAAAAGCAAAAGAAGATTGGGAAGAAACAGAAAAATATTATAATTTAGTTGAACAAAATGATCCATCTAATATTGAGGCAATTTTCTATTCTTCATATGGTAAAGCAAAACAATCATTAATAGAGTCTGATTTATATAAAAGACAAGCTTCATTTAAAGTATTGAAGAATTGCGTTTCTATAATCGATGATAATTTTGATGTTAATAAAGAGAATAATAAAGATATTATATTAGAAATCAGTAAAGACATATTTGATATGGCTCAAAGTTCATATGTTTATAATGAGAGAAAAAATGGATATGGTGTTGTTGTTTGGACTGATAAAATTCAAACTATAACATTATTTAATGAATTAGGTTTGGCTTTTATGGTTACCCTTGAACATATAGCTCAATCATATACTGAAACAGAAGAAAAACTTTTTTATTATAATTTAGCTTTATTACATGCAGAATACATTTTAAAAAATGGAAGTTTATCTAATCCATCTATTATACAAAATATAATAATGGGTTATCATAAAATAATAAATGAATTAGATCCATCTCATGAAGTACCAGCATCCGCGCCAACTGCAGGAAAAAGACAAGGCGGATGTTATGTAGCAACATGTGTATATGGTTCTTATAATTGTCCACAAGTTTGGACTTTAAGAAGATTTAGAGATTATAAATTAGCTAAAACTTGGTATGGTAGATTATTTATTCATACATACTATGCAATTAGTCCAACTATAGTAAAACTATTTGGAGAAACAAAATGGTTTAAAAATATGTGGAAAGGTAAATTAGATAATATGGTAAAAAAACTTCAAGATGAAGGTTTTGAAAGTACTCCATATGATGATATTGATTGGAAATAAAAAGTAGAATTTATATATTCTACTTTTTTATTTTGATTTATAGTATAATAAAAATAGGAGAATGAATATGAAATTATTAAATAGGTTAAAACCATATGTAATATATTTTTTCTTATATGCAATTATAGGTTGGATATATGAAGAAGTATTAGAAGTGTTAATTTATCAGGTGGGATTTTCAAACCGTGGAGTTTTGTTTGGACCATGGTTACCTGTATATGGATTTGGTGCACTTTTATTTTTGATAAGTGTATATCATTTAATTAAAAATAAGAAAGGTGTTAAGAAGTTAATATATATACCAGTTGTATTTTTACTTTGTATGATTGTTGCAACTACTTTAGAGTTGATTACATCTTATATATGTGAGTTCTTCATGGGTTCATGGCCATGGCAAACATACTCAATGTATAAGATAAACTTTGAAGCAAGAATAGCTTTATCTCCATCTATTAGATTTGGTTTAGGTGGTATATTATTCTTGTATGTATTACAACCTTTGTTTGAAAAATTAGTTAATAAATTAGGTGATAAAAAAGTAAGTATTATATCTATTATTATATTAATTATATTAGCTATTGATTGTATATATTCATTTTTTATAAGATAAAAAAGTTGACAAGTACACTTTGCATGTGCTATATTTTAAATACCAAGTTAACTTGGCAAGGAGGACAATATGTTAGAGATTAAGAATTTAAGTAAATCATATACTAAAGGAAAGAAAGCAGTAGATGGAGCAACATTTGAAGTAAATGATGGTGAAATATTTGCTTTCATTGGACCAAATGGAGCTGGTAAATCTACAACTATAAAATGTATAGTAGGAATACTTGATTTTGAAGAAGGAGAAATCTTGGTAAATGGAAAATCTATTAAAGATGATCCAATTGGTGCAAAGATGGAGATGGCATATGTACCAGATAATCCTGATTTATATGAAAATATGACTGCAATTAACTTTATTAATTTTATATGTGATATGTATGGAACACCTAAAAGTGTTAGAGAAAAAAATATACATAAATATGCAAAGATGTTTGAAATTGAAGATAAACTTGGACAAGATATTTCATCTTTCTCACATGGTATGAAACAAAAAGTTGCACTTATTGCAGCACTTGCTCATGATCCTAAAATTCTAATTATGGATGAACCATTTGTAGGATTAGATCCTAAAGCTGTATTTGATATGAAAGAAGTAATGAAGGAAATGATTAATGATAAAAAGATTATTTTCTATTCAACTCATATATTAGATGTAGCTGAAAAAATATGTGATAAAGTTGCAATTATTAAAAAAGGTAAAATAGTTAAGACAGGTAAGATGAAAGATATTAAGGGAGATTCATCTTTAGAGAAAGTATTCTTAGAATTAGAAGGTGAGTAATATGAAAACATTTTCACTTCTAAGAGCAGCTATGTCTCAAGATATGAGTTTGTTCAAATATAAGACAGGACCAAACGCATCTTTGGCATCAAAAATTATACTTCCTTTATTCTTGTTTGTTGTTGTATCTATGTCAATTGGATCTTTAGCAGTTTCAGTTGCGGAAGTATTACATCCAGCAGGATTAGATAATTTAATGTTATGTTTATTCATGGCATTTGTAACATTACTTGCATTTTCTGAAGGTATATATAAATCTCAAGGAGTATTATTTGAATGTAAGGATAATGATTTATTATTCTCACTTCCTATTAAAAGAAGTACAATACTTTTACTTAGAGTATTTAAGTTAATAACATTTGAAATAATGTTTAATGCGATGTT
>Ga0247610_10003615_pt1 | contig 16855 bp, 16 predicted proteins | sample 174DNAGHGhighgp2_FD_193483 | JGI IMG/M metagenome (GOLD analysis project Ga0247610, IMG submission 193483) | Sheep rumen microbial communities from Palmerston North, Manawatu-Wanganui, New Zealand - 1742 DNA GHGhigh gp2 | ecosystem: Host-associated > Mammals > Digestive system > Stomach > Rumen... | reverse complement strand
TTTTTTGTTGTGTGAAAAGGCTTTCGAAAAGATACAGTTGAGTTCAGGGCGCGGAAACAAACACTGAAGTGTATAATTATTGACCTTAAAAACGCCCAACAATTATACAAAAACGGCTTTTTGTGTAATTATTGCCCCGTTTTTTCATCAATAATTATACAGCGGGTTTCTGGTCCTGAAGGAAGTGAAGGATTATCCGCAGGTCAGATATACATCAGAACGACGCCGGCAATCAGTGATGCTAGGCAGGCACCAACCGCAACGACTATAAGCGATCTCTCGAAGAAACCCAGGATCAGCGCGACTGCAAAGCCGATTGCTGCCGAGATAATAGAGCCTGTGGCGTAGAGGATCGCGGGGAATGTCATTGCCGAGAGGACTGTATACGGTATGTAGTCGAAAAATGCCTTGACCGACGGCTTTTCGAGCTTTTTGCGGAATAAGGTGAACGGGATCATGCGCACAAGGTAGGTCGTAACCGCCATTACGATAAGGAGCGGCACGAAGATCTTATTGTCGAGAGAGCCGTTTGCGCCATTAAATGCCACCTCAGAGCTCTCAGGCATGATATATGAAGGTGCGAGCACGGCTACAGTCACTATGAGCGCTGCGCCTAAGATTACCGCTGTTACGGTTCCTGCCTTGCCTTCAAGCTTCTTCCTTGCGAAAACACCTGCCAGAGCAGATACCACAGCCGCAATGATTATCGCAAAGCCCTGTGATACGTTCTTTGAGAGGACAGGCACATAGAAGAAAATGCAGGATACTATGCACGCCAGTACAGAGCTGGCGAGTATGACTTTGTCGTGCTTTGCCTTGGGCATTACGATCGATACGAACATGCCGTAGATGCCGATGGCAAGGGCATTTGTCAGAAACGGCGGGAAAACCTGGCCTAATATGGCACCTATTACCGTTCCGGCCACCCAGCCAGCTACCGGCAGGAGCGTAAGTCCGAAAAAGTATCTGGCGCCGAATTCGTTTTTCTTGCTGACGGCGACACCGAAGATCTCATCAGTGATTCCGTATGCAAGAAGGATCCTCAGGAGCGGAGTCATTGACCTGTCAGCCTTCTGTGAAAGCGCGATGCCCATCAGTGAATAACGCAGATTGATCACTATCTGCGAGATTATCATGGCAAGGATGCCGCCTGCCGTCGTCATTATGCCGAGGCCTGCCACCTGTCCTGCCGAAGTGACGTTAAATAGAGAGATCAGGCCCGCCTGTATCCAGGAAAGACCTTTGGAAACAGCCAGGATTCCGAAAGTAAAGGATACCGACAGGTAACCTAAACCAATGGGGAGACCGTCTCTGACGCCCTCCCCTAATGTGTAACCGTTATCAGTTGTCTTTAACGACGCATCACGCATAGAGTGTTCTAATATCTTCGAAAGACAGATAGATATCTATATTTGCCTGCATCTCTTCGATTGCAGAATCCGTTAAGATGGCAAGCTTTGTAACTGTCTTGTTATCTATATCGATCTTGTAGAGCGCACCGTCAACAACGTAATACTTATAAACGGGATCAAAATGTCCATCGTCATAGATAGTCGTACGTGCAACAAACATCGAATCGCCCATGTTGAAGTATTCATCAACCTGATGTCCGTTCCCGATATCCTTCTCCATCTGCAGGACTTCGTACTTCTTATCATGTGATAATGTGTATGTGCACTTAGCGTCAATACCGCCTATGGTCTTACCGTTAGTAACCTTCTGGTATGCTTCAGCGGAATGCTCTCTCATGTATTCGTTAACACTGAATGCATAATCACGCATCTTTGCATCGATAGCTGCATAAGACAGCGGATCCACAGTGCTTGCACCTGTTGAGACAGTATCACTTGAAGTTATTTTCTTATCGCATGCGGTGCCGGCCAGAACAAATGCAGCAACAAGCATTACTGCAATTAAAGACTTCCTAAATCCCAAAGTTTTCATTTTCGATGGCTCCTTAAATAATGCTTTTACCTTTTTGCTTGCCGATAGATTATAGCACATGAATATAAAAAGAGACCGTCCCGATATATTTATCAACAATATGCTGTTTAACTTTTTGTCACCGATTTTCCGATTTTTGTTGTACAAAAAGTTGAAATGAGCCCTGATTTCAACTTTTAGTCACTGATTTTCCAATTCTCGTGATACAAAAAGTGAAACAAGTGCAGTTCCGGCAGCAAATAATCAGGCGGCGCCTTAAACAAGACACCGCCTTAACAGATCAGATTGATATGAACTTATTTAACTTCTGCGTAAGCTACGACGTAAGGCTTCTTAAGGCTGTCGTCGGAAGCTACGATTACAACGTAATAACCCTTCTGGATCTTCTTGGAGTTGTCTACGTTGTAGAAGATCTTGCCGTTCTGATACTCAACAGGCTTGATGTTGTCAGAGTAAACGGGCTTGGAAAGATCATCCTTATCGAATTCCTTATCCTTACTGTAGTAGTAAGCATAGTAGATCTCTTCGTCAGCATCGTCATTGACCTGGATGGAGAAAGCCATTGTCTCAGTATCAGTGCTGTAGCTGCCGGGCTTATCCATGTAGTCTGCATAGTCCCACCATCTTGCTTCGATGATGTAATCGTTGAAGTCCTCATCATAGATAGTAAACTTCTTGCCGGACTCAACTTCGTCCTTTCTCTCGATGCGCTCAAGGACATTTCCGCCGATACCGCCGTTGATAACGAGATAAACGCCGACACCGATAAGAGCCAGAGCTACAACGCCGACTGCAACGAAGATTGCGATAAGGCCGCCCTTGCCCTTCTTCTTGGGTGCATCGGGTACAGGTGTAGGAGCAACTGTAGGAACAGGACCTGAAGGTGCCTCGAAAGTAACCGGCTCAGGTGCAGGTGCTGCAGCAGGAGCTGCCTCTGCAGGAGCAGGAGCGGGTGCGGGTGCGGGAGCTGCTTCAGCTACAGGAGCTGCCGGTGCGGGTTCTGCAACGGGAACGGGTTCTACAACAGGTTCAGCAACTGGAGCCGGTGCTTCGGGTGCTGCCTCAACAACAGGAGCTGCGGGAGCGGGTTCTGCAGGAGCAGGGGCCGGTGCAGGTGTGGGTTCGAGCTTGTTTCCGCAGTTAACGCAGAAAGCTGCTGTCTCTCTTACCTGGTTTCCGCAGTTCGGACAAAACTTAGCCATACAATTATCCTCCCAATATTATTTGCTTCATAAATTAGATAATACTACATCGCAAAGATGCTTGCTACATAAAAAAGGTGCAGCTTTTGGCTGCACCTTCAACAGTAATCTTAAACTGATCTATTCTTCTCCGTTAAGAAAATCTATCGCTTCGATATAACCGTCAAAGCCTTTGCCTGTAATGGTTTTCGAGCAGTAGTATGAGACGTAGGAAACTTGTCGGAAAGCTTCGCGCTCATTTACTTTGGAGATATGGACTTCGACTGCAGGGATCTGAACAGCCTTCAAAGCATCCAGAAGTGCTACTGATGTGTGCGTGTAAGCGCCCGGATTTATTACTATTCCGTCGACTTTGTCGAAATATGCCTGCTGGATGTAATCGACCAGATCGCCCTCGTGATTGCTCTGGAGACATTTGACTTCAATGCCTTTCTTCCCGCAGTGGGAAGTGATCTTTGAGATCAGGTCATCGTAGGTCGAAGCACCGTAGATATCGGGCTCTCTGATGCCGAGCATGTTAAGGTTAGGTCCGTTAAGTACTAGTATCTTCATGTTATTTCAGCTTTCCCAAAATGTCTGCGATCGCTCTGTCGTAGAAATCGTTCTTCTCTTCGAATCTGTCGTAGGAGACTTTGTAATCGCACCATGTCTCATACTTGTCTTTGCGCTGTTCATAGAGCTTCTCTACGCCGTGAAGCTGTGAGATCGGCCTGTTCTTGTCAGTAAGAGCCGTAAGCGGGCGCTCGAGATAGAAAACATTGGAATTGCAGCGGACATAGAACTTGTTGACGTCTCTTGTTACGATACCGCCGCCGCAGGATACAACGAGTCCGCTCTTGGGCAGGAACTCTGCTGCGATCTCGCATTCCATCTCACGGAAAGCATCCTCGCCTGATTCGGAGATAACTTCTGCAGGTGTTCTTCCGAACTTCTCCGCAAACGCGATGTCAAGGTCGACCAGTGTGCGGCCAGTAACAGTTGCGATATTTCTTGCAAGAAGTGATTTGCCTGAACCCGGCATGCCGATGATGGTGATGTTGCGCATGCGGTTTTCCAGGATCTTTATGACCTTCTCGATGAGCTCAGCAGCTTCAGCAGGAACATATGCTGCGCCGTTCTCACTGCCGGGATTGCCCAGAGCTTCAGCGCCTGCAATATCGCCTGCGAAGATCCTTGATGACTTATATGCCTGTGCCACGAGCATTGCAAGACCGCCGCAGGTCTTAAGGCCAAGGGCTTCTGCTTCCTGCAGGAATTTAGTCCTTGAAGGGTTGTAGACGACGTCTGCACAGGCTTCAAGCGCAGGGAACTTCGTAAGGTCGAGGAGCGAATTATCGACCTTTGGGAACATGCCTACGGGCGTGCAGTTTACAATGACCTGTGCATCACCTGCCCTGTCGTAAACATTGGAATAGTTGATATCTGTCTCAAGATCGCACGCATATGTCTCTGCTGCGCCCAGTGTCTTAAGAGCATAGAATACTGCGGATGCTGCGCCGCCCGTGCCGAGCACCAGCACCTTCTTATCCTTAACGGAAATGCCCTTTCTCGTGAGCATGTAGATAAATCCGAAGTAGTCTGTGTTCCAGCCCTTTACCTTGCCGTCTTCGAAAAGGACAGTGTTGACGCTGCCTGTTGTTTTCGAAGCATCGTCTAATTCATCACACATAGCGCATGCATTTTTCTTGTAAGGAATAGTAACGTTAAAACCCTTGAAAACACCGCTCTTAAAGAGTGTCTCCAGCTCTTCCGGCTCACGCTCGATCACAGAATACGAATAGGACGTATCGAAAAGGCTGTGTATCTCAGGTGAATATGTATGTGCCAGTGTTCTGCCCAAAACGCCAAAGGCAGGCTTGTTCTGGTGAGTTTTCGAGATATCCATAAGAGTCTTGAAAAGGTCTCTTACATAAGGCCTGCTCTCAAATCCGGCGATCTCCTCGAGCGCTCTGAACTTCTCTTCTTCCCTCGCAGGAATATATACTTCCATGCCGTTTTCTCTTTTATAGTTTCCTATCTGACGGCATGTTGCCATTCTCTCTTCGAGAAGATCCAGGATGCTGTTGTCGATCCCGTCCAGTTTTTTCCGAAGTTCGTTTAAGTCAGGTCTCTCGCTCATGGGCTTTCTCCTCCATTACATTGATACAAGTAAAAGGTCGTAAAGTGCGATAGCTGCTGCGGCTTCAACGACCGGTACCGCGCGTGGGGCGACGCATGGATCGTGTCTGCCTTCAATACTGATAGTAGTGTTCTTATGTGCTGCCAGATCGACTGTCTCCTGTGCTTTGGAGATAGACGGTGTGGGCTTTAATGCTACATCGAAAACGATCGGAGCAACATCTCCAAGGCTTATTCCGCCCTGGATGCCTCCGCTGTGATTTGTCTTCAAAACGAGTTTGCCATCGTCGTCAAAAGTGAATGCATCGTTATTCTCAGAACCCCTGAGATCAGAGCCTTCGAAGCCGTTTCCGAACTCAACGCCCTTAACTGCGGGAATCGCATAAAGGATCTGCGCAAGCTTTGCTTCGATACCGTCGAAGATAGGACCTCCGATACCTTCCGGATAACCGTAGATAACGCACTCGATGACGCCGCCTACAGAGTCGCCGTCCATCCTGGCCTGCTCGATCTTCTCCTTCATGAGGTCACCCTTTGAATCGTCAACAACAGGGAAATCCTTGTTCTCAACGACCGCAAGCCTGTTCCTGAAGCCCTCGTCGTTAACGCCGTGATCGAAATAAGAATCGTCTGTGACGCCTGCGACCTTCTTCAAGTGGGCGCTGATCTGAACGCCTCTCTTATTAAGCTCCTGCAAAGCGATGGAGCCTGCAATGCAAAGGGGCGCGGTCATGCGTCCGGAGAAGATACCGCCGCCGGACTTCGAAGCTTCGTCGCCGTAGATGAGCCTTGCCGCATAATCAGCGTGTGAAGGCCTCGGGCAGTTCATGATGGACGCATAATCCTTGGGCTTTGTATTTGTGTTGATGATGTATCCGTGGAGCATCGATCCGTTGCGCTCGAAAATAACTTCATCGGCTTCTTTCCTGGGCGTTGACCATGCATTCTTTCCGGGTGCTCTTCTTGCCATGAAAGCGGCAGTCTTTGCAGTATCCGGAACAACGTCTTCAGGAAGTCCGTTAATATAAACGCCGATCGCCTCGCTGTGAGACTCTCCGTAGATCATTATGTCGAGGGCATCACCCTGGTATGTACTGCTCGAATTCATTCTAGGATCAACTCCTTTTGCACTATCTTCCTGAACTCAGGAAAAGATTTATCAAGACAATCGATGTTATCTAATTCTATATCCCTGCCGGTGGCTGCCGCGCAAAGCACTGCCGCCATCGCCATTCTGTGATCGCCCGATGAAGTAAGTCTTATATCAGAAGCGGTCTTATCTATATATTCTATCGTAATAGTGTCCTCTTCGAGCGTTACATTTCCGCCTATCGCAGATAACATTTCCGTGATCGCCTTCGCCCTGTCGGACTCTTTTATCCTCAAGCGCTTGATTCCCGTAAGCACTGTTTTTTCCGCCCTGAACGCACCTGTGACTGCCATATAAGGAACGATGTCCGGAATGTCGCTGCAGTCCATCTCGAGGATCTTTCTGACTGTATTTGTATGGCTGTCCTGAACAAAGAACGTATCGCCCTCATTAAGGAAAGTCACGCCTGCAAGCTTTAAGAAATGAAGTATCTCACGGTCGCCCTGAACAGACTCTGTATTAAGTCCGGATATCTTGGCTGAACCGCCATGGATAAGGCTTCCGAGGCAGAGGAGGAATGCTCCGTTGCTCCAGTCACCTTCGACTTCAAAGTTGCCGTCAGGCACTTCATTTACAGTTTTTGCAGGCACCTTATATGTGTCGCCTTCTTTAACGATATTGATTCCGTATTTGGCAAGAGCGCCCACGGTAAGCTCGATATAGTGGATCGAAGCAATCCCGCCCGTAACTTCTATAACTGACTCTTCATCAAAGCATGAGAGCGCCATCAGAAGGCCGGAGATATACTGCGATGAGACGCTTCCGTCGATAACGAATCTTCCGGGCCTGATATCACCTGTAACCGTGATCTCGTTTGCTTCCGCATTCTTTGTGATAACAACACCAAATGGTGCAAGGCAGTCGGCAAGCTCTTTTATAGGCCTTTCGATAAGTCTTCCGCGCGTCTTGAAGATAAGCTTCTTTACGCCTGAAGACTTGGCTGCAAGAGCTGTGGGGATCATGAAACGGAGCGTCGATCCGCTCTCGCTGCAGTTAAGTATCAGTTCTTCTGAATCACAGTTTTCGAGAGCGCGCAGGCACGATTTTGTAGCTCTGATATCATCGTTATCGTTTCCGGAATCATTAAGATATTCTCCGCGTGCGCCGAGCATGAAGTTGACGATGAGCTCCCTGTGATAAACAGACTTTGACAGAGGAGCTTTGATATCAAGATTAAGATTTCTGCAAGCTATTTTCATACTGATAAAAACTTCAGGAACTCCTCTTTATTCATCTTCTTGATCTCGGCCTGACCGATCTTATTTACAAGTATAACCGATAAAGTATCGCCGCGTTTCTTTTTATCGTTCATGGCACCTTCCACGATTGCCTCAGGTGTAATGTCATCACTTGCCGGGAGCTTGTAAAGAGCCAAAAGATCCTTCATTCTCTTTGCATCTTCCGGAGTTAATGTCCCTGCTCTGACACATGCATCCATAACGATGCCCATACCCTTTGCTACACAGATTCCGTGAGGCTTGGTAAAGCCGCTGTCGCGTTCTATAACGTGGCCTACGGTGTGACCGTAATTCAGGGTCTGGCGTCTGCCGTTATCAGTCTCATCCTCGCCTACGACGCTTGCCTTGTCGGACACGTTCATGTAAACGATCTCTTCCAGAAGATCCTCGTCAGATCTTATGTCACCTGCAGCTTCCTCAAGCTTTTCGAGGAGCTTTAAGTCCATGATGAACGCATGCTTGGTAACTTCGCCCATACCTTCGGTGAATACCTCATCAGGGAGAGTCTTCAAGAATGATGTATCTTCCAGTACGAGTGACGGCTGCCAGAAAGCGCCTACCTGGTTCTTGCCCATCGGAATGTCGATTCCGGTCTTGCCGCCGACTGATGCATCGACCATCGCAAGGAGAGATGTGGGAAGCTGGATGACCTTGATGCCGCGAAGGAACGTCGAAGCCGCAAAACCTGCCATATCGGTCGTTACGCCGCCTCCCAAGCCTACCACGAAGTCAGTTCTCGTAAATCCTGCTTCTGCCATCCTGTTCCACATTCCGGCGATCTCATTGATGTTCTTATTCTGTTCGCCGGCCTCGAAAACATAACCGGTGACCTCAAAACCTGCGCCTTCAAGCTGCTCTTTAACCGCGCCCAGATAGAGCGGTGCAACATTTGTCTCAGATACGACCAGGGCCTTTAAGGCGCCCGGGCAGAGCTTTTTTGCCTGCTCGCCAAGCACCGTTACCGCATTCTTTCCGATAAGAACGTCGTAGCTTTTTGAAGCTGCATTTACGCGGACTGTTCTCATATGCCGTCGACCTCTTCTTTTATCTTTCTGCCTTCATCGAGCAAGTCGCGGAGGCCGTCAAAATCGTCGTCAACCAAAGCCTTCCTGTATTTGGCAAGTTCCTCCTGAAGATGGTCGATCTCGAAAATAAGATTGTCCTTGTTCTCCAGAAAGAGCTGTGTCCACATCGTAGGATTAAGCCATGCGACTCTCGTCATGTCCTTGTATGAACCTGCAGAGAACCCCTTGTGGTTCCTTGCCGAAGGGCTCTTGATATATGCGTTTGATACGAGGTGTGCCATCTGCGAAGTGAAGGCGATCATCTTATCGTGCTCATCGGCATGTGATAAGTGATAGCTGCCAAAACCGCAGGGCGAAAGGAGTTTCTTTACTCTGTCGAGCAGGAACATATCATCGAATCTCGGCGGCACAACTACCATCGGCGCGCCGAAGAACATGTCGGATCTCGCATAAGTCATGCCTGAGAATTTCGTTCCTGCCATCGGATGGCATCCGACGAAAAGAAGGCCGTTCTCTTCAGCGATCTTAAAGCACTTCTCGCAAACGAGTCTCTTTGTGCCGCATGCGTCAATTATCATGCCTTCCTTGTTAAAGTGTTCCTTATGCTCTTCCATCCAGTTGATGCTTGCTTCAGGATAGAGCGAGAGGATAACGAGATCGCACTTGCCCAGATTCTCGTCTGTCAGTTCCTCATCAATGATTCCCTGCATCTTAGCCATCTGCGTAATGCTCTTCGTACGGTTCCAACCGTAAACTACAGCTTCCTCATCACTCTTGTATGCCTTTGCGAAAGAGGCTCCGATAAGGCCTAATCCGACTACACCGACTGTCATCTTCATTTTGAATACACTTCCTTTTCGAACTTATAAAAAAGACGCTGACATGGATATCAGCGTCCTATTGATTACAGAATGCTTCTTGCTTTTGCAATTGCTTCCATTACTTCTCCGAACTGTGCAGGTGTGAGCTGCTGAGCTGCATCGGAGAGGGCCTTCTCGGGATTGCAGTGAACTTCGATCTCGAGCGCGTCCGCACCGGAAACTACCGCTGCCATGGACATAGGCTTTATGAGATTGGACTTTCCTGTTGCATGTGAAGGGTCACCTACGACAGGAAGGTGTGTGATCTGCTTTAATACTGAGATAGCACTTACGTCGAAAGTATTTCTCGTGTAAGTCTCATATGTTCTGATACCTCTCTCGCAGAGGATAACGTTAGGGTTGCCCTCGCTCATGATGTACTCGGCACTCATCAGAAGCTCCTTTATGGTAGCTGAAAGGCCACGCTTCAAAAGAACCGGCTTGCCTGTCTTACCAAGTGCTTTAAGAAGGTCGAAGTTCTGCATGTTTCTTGCACCGACCTGAAGGAAATCGACATCTTCGAAAACCGGGATCTGCTCAGGGCTCATGATCTCGGAGCAGATGGGAAGACCTGTCTCCTTCTTAGCTTCAAGCAGAAGTCTGATACCTTCCTCATGAAGGCCCTGGAAATCGTAAGGTGATGTTCTGGGCTTGAAAGCGCCGCCTCTGAGGATCGTAGCGCCTGCAGCCTTAACAGCTCTTGCAGCGTTCATGATCTGCTCTTCGCTCTCTACTGAGCAGGGGCCGGCAATAACTGCAAAATTGCCTCCGCCGATCTTAACTCCGGAGACATCAACGATCGTATCCTCAGGATGGAACTTTCTGTTCGCCTTCTTGAATGTCTCAGATACTCTTGTAACCTTCTCAATGATATCCAGACCCTGGAGCATATCGATATCTACTGTTGATGTATCGCCGATAAGGCCTAATACGGTGCAATATTCGCCCTTGGACTCATTGACCTTAAGGCCCTTATCCTCAAACCATGAAATGAGGCTTGCGATCTGTTCTCTTGTTGCCGTGTTCTTCAGTACTGCAATCATTTTATTTTTCTCCTTACTATTCGGGTTCGGATTCCATTATGTTCACTGATTTAACTTGAATAAAAAACGCTGCGGGGCTTTTAGCGTACCCTGCAGCGTTATTCAAATCAAATCATATCTTTGGTTCTCTTAGGCGCAATGCAAAAGCCGCTTTAGTTCTTCTCCCTAAAGTAGTAGTAATAGCTATACGCATAAAAGAAAACCGCAGTCTTCATAAGGAATCTCCTTAAATCAAAACTGCGGTTATTAAATCACACCTTTTTGCATATTGCAATAACTAATACCAATTTACTAGGTTTCTCCGTCTTCAACGTTCTTTATGCGAAGTCTTCCAGTCCCGTCTTCTCATGGATCATGTAGGCAACGCCGTCCGGCTCCATGTTCAGCGCAACTGCGATCTCGTTGTTCATCCTGTTCCTGGCATCGATCAGCGCACGCTCGTCCTGCGCATTCAGGTGCTTGCCCTCCTTGGCGAGCTTCTCTGCGTGTCTGTTGATGAGATAGATCAGTCCGACTATATCTTCCCTGCTGCCGTTAACGATGATGTCCGTAAATGTAGCCTTGCGCTCATTACGGTCTTCGATCCAACGGCAGTTATCGATCGGAAGCTTATCGATCAGAGCAATAGCCTCCTTCTTAGAAGCAACAGGCCTGATGCGGCTTACCTGAGCCTCATTATCGAGCGGCACGTATACATACTGGGATCTTGCTACAAAGAGAGGCTTCAGAACATAGTATTTCTGAGGTTTCTCTTTGAAAAAACTGATGTCTTTGATGTCGTCTATCTGACAAACGCCGCTGCCGGCATAAACGATATTGTCGCCAATCTTAAAGCCCATACGAACCTGCCTTTCTTGGAATTTCTAAAAAATATTTATAAAATTCGCGAAAAAGTATTTGTAATTTTCGAATTATGGTATATACTAACAGTTTTTATTTTAGCACGGGTAAGTCAAGTGTGTGGTAGACAAATTCGACAAAAAACGCTCTATTTCGCGGTGTTCGTTTGACTTTGCCTACATTTTGCCCCCGTTTTTTGAGCAGTTAAAATGCCTGCGGACCCATAAAAAGTTCCCCGCAGGCATTCCTTATGATTTTCGTTTTGTGATAATCCGCCGCACCGGCGTCTTAGTCTCAGTCCTTGCTGCCCTTTTCGCACGCTTCCTTGATCCTGTCTATTACGATCTCAAGGGCCTTGATGCGCGCATACTTCTTGTCAACGGACTCGAGGATGTACCATGGCGCGAACTCAGTCGAAGTCTTCTTGATCATCTCATCTATCGCTGTCTCGTACTTGTCCCACTTCTCGCGGTTGCGCCAGTCCTCATCAGTGATCTTCCACTGCTTCTCCGGATTTGCCTGGCGCTCCTTAAAGCGCTTGAGCTGAGTCTTCTTGTCGATCTGAACCCAGAACTTTATGACGACTGCGCCCCAGTCAGTGAGCTCCTTCTCGAACTCGTTGATCTCGTTATATGCTCTCTGCCAGTCGTTCTCAGAGCAGAAGCCTTCGATCCTTTCTACCATGACTCTGCCGTACCAGGTACGGTCGAAGATCGCAATGTGGCCGGTCCTTGGAAGCCTTGTCCAGAATCTCCACAGGAAGTGCCTGTTCTTCTCGTGAGGCTCAGGGCTTGCGATAGGAAGCACCTCAAATCCTCTCGGATCGAGCGCACCCGTGATCCGCTTGATGTTGCCGCCCTTGCCTGCCGCGTCCCATCCCTCATAGCAGATGATGACCGGAATCTTCTTCCTGTAAAGCTTGTTGTGAAGATCTCTTAACTCATCCTGGAGCTTATCGAGCTTCTCCTCATACTCCTCATCAGTCAGCGTCTTATCCTTAAGATCGATCTCCTTAAGGAGCGGAGTCTTCTTGAGCGGGAAAACATTCTGCAGGATCGGCGCTGCCGTATTCTGGTTCTTCAGAGCCGTCTCGATCCCCTGATTCAGGAATTCCAGGACCTGGAGCTCGGCAAACTTCTTATCCTTACTGTCGATGATGTACCACGGTGCCGTCGGGTTATTCGTATCCTTCAGGTACTGGTCGTAAACCTCAAGGCAGTCATCGTAGTGCTTGTTCTCATAAAGGTCGCCCTTGTCGACACGCCACTTCGTATCCTTGTCATCCAGGAGCTTTTCGAGTCGCTCCTTCTGCTCCTTCTTACTGATCTGGAAGAAGAACTTCATTACAAGATATCCGTTATCAACAAGGGTCCTTTCCGTCTTGTTGATAGAATCGATCATCTCTTCATATTCTTCGTCGTCAAGATAATCCTCAACTTTGGCATCCGTGATCTCCTCCATCCAGAAGGTGTCATAGAATGCGAACTTGCCCTTCTCAGGAATCTCCTTCATGTAGCGGTACAGAAACGGATACCTGAGTTCCTCCTTCGTCGGCTTCGGGAAAGTCTTGACCCTGAAAAATCTCGGGTCGATATTCTTAATGATCTTTCCCAGGACGCTGCCTTTTCCTGCCGCGCCCCACCCCTCGAAAATAACCATTACGGGGAGTCCTGCCTCTTTTATCTTCATCTGGGCCGCGAAAAGCTTCGCCCTCTCATCCTCTATTCTTTGGGCAAGCTCTTCATCTTCCGGCTTTTCTGCCTTTACGAAATCCTTTAGCATAAGAAACCTCCTAAATCCCGGCGATCCCACTGTTTTCAGCAGTCCCCGATTACTAAAATTTTTCTTACACTTCTATTATGAGAACTCCCGCACCAATATGTAAGTCGGGATTTGCATTATTTTCTCCCCGGACGATTGTGCAGTTGATATAGGCTTACAGATAATAAAATAAAGCAAAAAGCAAGTAAGAATCAAAGACGGTAATTGCCCTTTATTTTCGGGGTGTGGCTCCCGGAAAGCACCTCAGGACTGTCATTTTCCCTTTTCAATGCCCATAAAAAAGGGGCTATTAGCCCCTGAATATCAAAATCGCTGCGTATGCCGGCCGCTTTATCAGCTGACTCTTATCTCTTCCATTAAGGCTTCGAAGTCGACTCTGTCGAGCTCAGCTTCTTCGTTGAGATAATCAAGCAGTGTGGTGTGGCTCAGTTCGCTTTCATTGCTGTGATCGTAAGAATAATCTTCCATAACCGAAACACCTTGTTAAGTTATTTCTCGTATTCTACTACTACTTTTCCGAAAATTTTTATTACATTTCAAAAAGTAATGAAATAATCATATTCCACCAACAGTGTTCGAAAAAAATTTGCAGTAAAACGACTTTAAGGGTATTATTCACTCATGGATAAAAAAAGACTTACAATCATACTTTCTATCGTTGCAGGCGTTCTCGTTCTCACTCTGGTGATCGCACTGATCGTCCGCGGCTGCAGCAGCAAAGAAGTATTGGTGCCGACTGACACCACTACCACCACAACAACTGCTGCTGATGCCACGACAACTACAACGGCTGAATCAGAAACAGAACCCCCGATGACTACAGAAGACGGCGAAGTTGTCATATCACCTGATGACGGCACCACTACGACAACAACTACAGCTGCAGATTCAGGCAGCGGATCAGGATCAGGTTCAGGCAGTGGAAACAAGGCTACAAATACTCCTAAGCCCACACCTACTGCAAAGCCTACAGCGGCGCCTACAACTAAGCCCACAGAGACCACAGGCGATGGCGTAATCGAACTGCCGTTCGTTCCTGCTGACCAGCTCTGACAGATTCAGATAATGTAACTGACAAGCCCCGTTCAATTCAGAACGGGGCTTTTAATATCAACAGATTTAATAACAGAATCAGAAATCTATCTTCCTGTCACAGATCTCCAAAGCGGCGGCGCGGTGAGTAACGATAATGACCGTCTTGTCCGTCAGAGCGCGCAGGTTCTCAAGGAGCTTTTTCTCGGTCTGGTCATCTAATGCGCTCGTAGCTTCGTCGAGAACAAGGATTGGTGATCCTGAGAAGATCGCACGAGCGATCGCGATCCTCTGCATCTGGCCTTCGGAAAGACCTGTTCCGCGTTCGCCAAGAACTGTGTCGATACCGTTTTCGAGTTCGGAGATAAATTCATCTGCGCAGGCGATCTTCAGAGCCTTATTAATCCGCTCGTCATCGCTGCTGCCTGACTTGTCCGCGAAGCTGACTATCTCGCGTACTGTTCCGCTCATGAGCTTATTGCCCTGGGGCACATAAGCAAACAGGCGGTGCCATGCCGGAGTCAGTTCTTTTCGAGTTCCATCCTTAAGCTCGACATAACGCATTCCGGAATCAGGCTTATAGATTCCCATGAGAAGCATCAGTGCAGTCGATTTGCCACAGCCGCTGTGGCCGGTGAATGCCACGTACTCACCCTTGGCAATCGAGAGGTTAAGACCGGATACAGCTTCAGGCATGTTGTCCTTTATCACGCCGTCCACTTTACCTGAAGCAGGATAGTATGTGTAGCCGGCATTTTCGAGGCCGATGCCGGCAAATGAATCACGGTAGAATCCGCAAACGGCTTCACTGGTCTCGGAAGCCTCAACGATATCGTCATCAAACTTCTCGATCTCCATGAGACGCTCGGCACTTGCGAGCATCTGATACCAGCGCGGCAGATAACCTGTGATATTGGCAAACGGTGACTGGATCTGAGTTATGAGCTGTGCGATCGCTGTCAGAGTTCCGTACTGGATCGTGCCTGTAAAAATACCGTATGCGCAGTAGATTATTCCGAAGATATACATGCCGTTCATCGCAGCGCCGAATCCGAAATTACATACATTCGAGAAAGCGGTCCTTCTCATTCTCGCTTTCTTATGCTCGCCTGCCTTAGAACGCTCCTCTTCTTCAGTCTGGTCTTCAGCTGCAAATGAACGGATCACCGTAAGGCTTCCAATCCGCTCCTGCAGGAATACACGAAGAGCACCGTCCTTCTCCTGTACCCTCTTATGGAATTTCTTCATGCTCTTTCTGAACGCGAAAGTAAGGATTCCAAGAACGACTCCAAGAGGTATTACAATCAGGGCAAACCTGGTATCGAGAACGATGAGCATTATGAGCGCCGAGAGCATCTTTACCGCCATACCCGCAAAGCCCGGAATGATCTCCGTATAGTTGTTTGCAACGACGGTAGTGTCACTTGTAAGACGGTTCAGCCACTCACCGGAATGGACTGCATTTACACGCGCGAAATCCTTGCGGAGGATGTTATGCATGAGCCTTTCCTTGAAGATGTTCTCAAATGTTGAGCGCGACAGTTCCGACAGCCATCTTGATACAGCTGACAATGTGAGCTGGAACAAAATGAGAATGACGATACATACAGCACTGCGGATAAAGCCGTCCATGTTCCTGTCAACAGCGTTGTTGACGATGTCTCTGAGGAACACGGCATATAAAACACCGCTCGCGCCGCTTAGACACTGGACGATGGTAAGTGCGAGGATGTAGAACTTCTTCCCCGCAGGAACTTTATATAGCCATTTGATAGTGCTGTCGTTCATCTCTTTATCAGTTTTCTTAAGAATCTCTTGATCCTGAAAATTATAACACGCACGGGATAGTGGGCGTATCTGGCACGGACATAGAGCTTGTAGCCGAAGCTGTTAAGATCGACCTCTTTGCCGGCGCGGACAAGCGAAGTCAGAACGCCTAATATCTGTGAATCCTTGATATTGTATTCTTTTGAAGCACAGTTATCGCCTAAGATAACGTAGCCGTCCTCCAGAACCTTTACGACGCGGTGCAGAACGTACTGGCCGTTGGGACGCTTATACAAAGCGACATCGAATTTCTTAAGGCGGCCCTTAGGTTTTTCGATGATCGAGATATCCCGGTCCTGCTTTATCAGGGGCCTCATGCTGATGCCGACGGTCGTATAGACCAGCTTCCCGGTTTTCGCAAGTTCGTCTTCAAAATTAGCCATGTCTGTTCATCCCGTCGTAGGCGACCTTTGCTGCTTCAATATCCATGTTGCAGCCGAGCCTGAAGAGCCCGACCCTGTCTGCCATTTTATCAATTAATTCAAGAGTCTTTTGCAGCGCGAAAACATCGTTCGGACGGTACACCTGCTGCAACAGCATCGTGTACGCTTCATTCTTCGTAACCGGAACGATCGTATTCTTATCAGCACGTTCCAGAATGCATATCGCCTTCAGAGGAACTGCGATCCTGTTAGAGAGCTTATGCTTGCCGTCGTAAGGCGTTCCGCAGGCAGTTACCGTATCACCGATGTGAAGCAGCGGCTTGTCGTCATTGACCATGACCGCACGCTCTCCAAAGAGCTTACGCCACAGCGCGACGTGCGTGGATTTGCCGGTACCGGATGCAGCCGTAA
>Ga0247610_10003612_pt1 | contig 16863 bp, 28 predicted proteins | sample 174DNAGHGhighgp2_FD_193483 | JGI IMG/M metagenome (GOLD analysis project Ga0247610, IMG submission 193483) | Sheep rumen microbial communities from Palmerston North, Manawatu-Wanganui, New Zealand - 1742 DNA GHGhigh gp2 | ecosystem: Host-associated > Mammals > Digestive system > Stomach > Rumen... | reverse complement strand
CAGTATTGTACATCATTGGTGTACTAGTTAATACACCATCATCATTTAGCTTTAAATAATCATATTTACCACGATTCTAACTAGCAATATCATTAATGTTAACTTCTAATGGGCTATTATCACCAGGAATATATGCCTATCCACGAAATACTAATGTGTCATTAGCATATATTGTAGTTTCTGCATAACCTTGTGGTATATCAGTAGTTTCAACTTTTAATGTAATATCATCTGATAAACTTTTCATATTTGTTCTATATCTTTTTCTAATTCATTTTCTATTTTATCTGCAATTGCTTCAACCAATCTGTCAACTAAAGTATCATAAGTTTCGTCTATAGTTTGTTGAAGCAAATGCTTACCTTCTGTTCCGTGCAATGCAATCTTTCTAGATATCATATAGACTAATTGATTTGTGCTTGGTATTTTTCCGTCTCTTCCAGGTCTTGGCACTAAACGTTTAAATTGAATCCATTTTAGTATTGCATTTGGCGGTGGAAAACCACCTGGTTTTCTTCCATTTTCGGCAAATGTAAAATAGTCTGGAAGATTGAAGTATAATTCAAACAAATTCCCATTATATTCTGTCACCCAAGTAAACTTCATTAGTTCACCATTTGAATCATACCCGGCATTGCTCATTTTATCTCGGTAAACCTAAGCTATTTGCTAACATATATTTCTTATTTCAGTAGTTTGTTCCATTATCGTTTCTACATTTTCTTTATCATTTCTTCCTTCTTTTTGTTAACCATTACTTGATAGCTAACTACATAAAATAATGTTGCTACGTCATAGTTCATCGCTTCTTCTAAAGTATGGTTTGTCACTTCTACAAAGGTCATTACGAACGGAAAGATTCCAAAGGGGTTATCATCATCGTTGTTGACAGATTCACTACTTTCTCCAGATTCTTCATCGCTTCCTTCGGTAGTCCGGTCTTCTTCATCTATTTGAGTGAATAACGTCGGAAAATTCTAATGAATAGTTCGAACTACCGAATGAAAAAAAAACTTGCACTAAATAAAACATCAATTGGCATATCTTCAATATCTTTAAACACCTAAAGCATATCATAACCATCATTATACTTACGTTTCTTCTTAAATAGCAAATATTTACGTTCTACAGGAATGAAGAAAACAGAATAGATTTGTTTCTCATCATTGGTTTTTAAATACCGCTAAAAATCTACATATTGAGCAGTTAAAATATTTCCAAGCAAACCATCAAAGTAATATTCCCTTCCATTTACCTTTACTTTATCTACGTGTAAATCGTGTGGAATATCTGTTTTCATAAATTCAAGTTCATTATTATACTTTTTAATAAAATCTTCAAATGATAAATCATTGATGCTGTCTCCAAAAATTATTTGTCCAATAGTAAACATTTGTTCATATTCGTCTTCTATATTAGCAGCTTCTTTTATTGCTAATGCTTGACGTAATGTAATATCGTGCCAAGTTAACTTTTTCTTTCTTTTAAACCAGTTCATAATCTTTATTGTTTTTTTCAAATGAAAAATAATTTTTTGTTTTTGTATTTATTTTAGCAAACATCATAGTTTCCAGAAGTCAATGAATTAAAACCAATGGCTAAACTCATTATCAGGTCGTCGTGGTGTCCAGATTTAGCGTTAAATACACGTTTCCCAGTTTTACTATATGTCAACTCATAATATTGCAACTCATCCATTAGTTCATAATCAGTATAAATCATAATTTTATTATTCTGAAATGCAACCTGCAACTTAGAAATAATCTTGTCTTTACTTGTATTATCTGTATAAAAACCAATTAACGGAACATTTCTCATTTTTAATTCGTCTCTAAGCAAACCAAAATATATATTACCAATTGAGTTTGTTTCAACTGTCACTTTTTTAGGTTTATACTATGCAACCAATCTTAATATTTCAGCTAATGTTTGTTTTGGGTCTTTATCATTGAAATATTTAATATCATAAAGTTGTCCACTAAGCCCAATAATAGAAATAGCAGTATAGTCACCACCAGTTGAGCCAGCCCAGTCTATACCAAATACTACTTGTTCCATACAAATACTTGGTTTATCTTTGACACATTGTGAGAAGTCTCCAAAAAATTCAGATTCATTGTCGAGGAACTAACCTAAATAATAGGTTTTAAACTTTAATGGGTCAACAGTTTTTCGGTACAATTCAAGTTTTGTAGGGCTAAGTAATTCAGAAACGTCTTCAAGCGCCCAATCATAACTATAAATGTTATTTAATTCAGGACTCATTCCCATAGAAAAGTAATTATAGAAATATCCAGATTTAGTCTATGGCGTTGAGAACATAATAATAGGTCCTTTAGTAGTATTTACATAAGGCATTACTGCATCAATTACATCTGGATTCAAATATGCAGCTTCATCTATTATAAGCAACTCACACGTATAACCTTGTAATGCATCAACTCCTTGTTCTGCTGAGAACAATCTTATTTCAGCGCCATTTTTAAATATAATCTATCTTTTTATATCATTCTTTTTAAAATAGAATGGCTGACCTTTACACATCTTCCAAACTTCATTCATAACTTTATCTGCTTGGTTGAATGTTGGCTCAATAATATAACATCTAAAGTTTTTGTTCTATATACAATAATACATTCCAATCAATTCTGCTAAAATTGACTTGCCACATTGACGTCTTGACTTGACTACGTGAATAGAATCTTTCCAATTGGTCTTCAATCCTAAGAAAACTTTCTATTGCCAACTAAACATTTTCGGTAATGTAATATTCATCACTTCTTTTCTTCATTTTTATTCATTACTATCCACTTCATTAAATGATACTTCTTCAGGTTTCTAATTAAACTTAGCTTCTACAGTTTCAACGCTTTCACCACCAAATGTTATCACAATATTACTGTCATCTGTCTGCACTTGCACCTGTGTTTTATCAAAATCATATATACCAGCAGTTTTGTTTATCTTATCTACAGCTTTTATTGCCACATCTAAGTTACCTTGCTAACGTGCTTCTGCATATATATCAGTCAATCTATCCAAATTTATGTCTTTTAGCTTTTTATATATATCTTCACTCTTAAACAAATTCATAGACTCTGTAATTATACTATGCATATATGCATAACTAACTCCCCATTCATTCATATACTTAGAGACAATCTGTCTATATGTCATACCCTCAGCAACAGCGTTTGCTATCAAATATGCTCTTGCATTCAATGTCATATTCTTTTCGAACTTATCTCTATCGTGTTCGAATGTCTTATTTATATAATGCTCTTTTGACATAATTATTTTTTGTTTGTTTTACTTCTCACTACAATAGGTTTCTTTGGCTACTTAGATGCATTCTAATTAACTTTATTCTCAGTGCTAATAGTTTTATTATCTAAAGCAACAGAAGCATCAGAAACTTCAGCGTTCGCTGTTGGCTCTGGGTCTCTGTAGGCAAAGTACAATTTACCAACTGTCTATAATGCTTTCAATACACAAGCTGGACAACTTGGTTTAATATAAACATTCAATTCACGACACATAGAAATAAAATCTGCCGCAAATCTACTATCCATTGCTCTGTAATAATTCGCATCAATCGCAGTCTTAAATATCACCTCATATTTAATAAGTTTATCGTGTTGTTCTTTATTCATAGAATTTATTTATTAATTTTATAAAAATATCTCTTATCAAAAGAATAATATCTTTTGCAACAGGTGTCATTATTGCTAAAAACAAAACATATGCAAGCAATAATAATGAAACTTCTTTCATACATATCAAATAGATTAATCCGCTCCACCAGCACATACAAAGCGAACAGTCGAATGGGCGCAATCTATAATCTGTCGTTGGGAGCTTCCCAGAAGTCAGGAACTTAGAGATTCCCCACTTTACACTATCCATAAATCCAGAAATATCTATAATCAATACGCATATTAACTGGATAAATAACAAATTCAAAAACATCATAATATCTGTAATTCCTTTTTTATATTCTTAATCACTCTCATTAAATCACCTCTTTCTACCTGTAATAAATCAGCTAATGCCTTAAATGTAAAAGCATTATTCTTAATTCTCTTATCCTTATTCAAAAGATATACGATAAATATGTTCTACTTCCAAGTCTCCATCAATAGGAATTTCCTGATAATTGGAGCATTGGGGTCTTCATCGTCTTCGTCAGAAACATCAGTCACTACATCTATCAAATAATTCTTAAATATTGTAATATCTTCCTAAAATGTAGTAAAATCTAATGTTTCAACGTTTCTTATTATTTTTGGTCTTCCCTTCTGTTTCATATAACTTATCTAATTGGTTTGTTTCAATATATTTATTTACCAAATCAATGTCAGTCTCTGTCATTAAATATTCTGTCCTAGTTTCCATCATTTTACCAGTATTATAAAAATCATCCCAACACTATTCTGATAAATGAATAAATTTTTTGTAATCTTTCTTATACTTATTGTATATCGAAGAAGAAGCACTATGAACCTACCGAGCAATCACCCCACTCACGTATGCTGTGAGGCCTGTGATTCCCTGAGTATCATAGAGCTCTTTAAGCTTATCCTTCTTTTCAACAAGATATAACCATATTTCTTGTATTTCATCCTATACTGTCTCATCATCAATAGTATCATATTCAAGTTTCTTAACATAATTCTATACTAATCCTCTATCATATAACCATTGAAGTATTGTATCTGCATCATTATCAGCAGGAGCGCTCCATAGTTTATTGTAATATTTCTAAGAATGCTCCTGTATTCTGAAACTATAATGAGATTCTGAATTAAGCTTTACTTTAGGCTTTCTCGTTTTTCTTAACATTTCTTTTTTATTCAATTAATTTTGATATTATCAATCCTAAAATTGCCAATAATAGAAATGTGCACGATAATGTAGGCAACTTAATGAACAATAAAACTAATCCTATTGATAGTGCTGAACCTATTAGAATGACAATCAAGATGAACGATAATAGTTCTAATATGAAGTGTATCATTTGTAATAAAAGTATTTATAGTATTTATTTGCATTTTTTATGAAACTTATTTCATATATAAATTATAATCTTAAAACTAAATTAGTTAATTATGATTGGAAAACACGTAAAAAAGTATTGTTGTGAAGATATTTCACTAATAGAAAATTATGACAAAGCAATAAATGATACTGAAATGTGGAATGTTCATCACCGTAGAGAAAATGAAAATGGTGAACCAATGACAGTAGAAGCGCTTAAAAGAGCAGGACTATATTTCAATAGACCAGCAGAAGAACTAATCTTTCTAAAGCATACAGCACATACATATATGCATAATCCTGCAAAGAATGATGCTACATATATCAATCCTGCTGCATTCAGTAAAGTTCAATACTTATGGATAACACCTGATAAAAAGCTAAAAAAGATGAATGAATATAATGCTAAGAAATGGCATCCTGATTGGGTCTTGTTGTCTAAGAATCCTGAAAAGTTCAATATGATTGACATAGCAGAAATAGAAGCAATATTAGCTAATTCATAAATGCATTTCTTTTAGCATTTTAACATGTTTTTCAAAATAACGGGTCTGTTGTATATTCTTTTATTGGACACCAATTTTCAAAATCCCATTTGAAGAAATCAGAACAAACTAAATTTTGATTTAGTATTCTCATAACTGATGGACGATGATATTCAATTTCCATTTTATCAAGCATATCTAAAATTCTGTCTTTAGTTTCTTGAACATTGTCTTCCATTAACTCAACACCGAAGAGTGTTTTTAATGTTGTCATTAAATCTACACCTGCCATTAATCGTTTATATATGATAGCAAGTATAAATTGGCCATTTCCAAATGATGATTCCAAGAATGTTTTTTCTGGATCTGCCCAATCTGATTCTGGAACCTTATCACACATTTTCATCACAATAGAATAAGGGGTGAAAAACTCATTTGTATTATCACCTGTTTTTCTCCTATTTACTCGTGTTTCTGTTGCATAATTAGAGAGATCTAATATTTGTTCTAAATTAATTTGTTTCATAATTATTTTCTTATTCCATAATAATCTGGAAGTATTTCTTCAATATGTTTTCTTATTTCATCAGAAATATTATATTTTTTAAATAACCAATCATCTATTTCTTTTGGAGATTTTGAAAAATGTGGATCTGAAAAATCAAACCAAGGAATATATCTTAATAATGGTGCTAAATTTAAATCATATTTATAAAGATATAAACAACTTGATACAAAATCTGTTTTAACATAATTTATAAAATTCTCTGCTTCTTCTTTTGAATTAAAATTAATATAAGATGATGGCCTATTTCCATATTCAGCATTTCTATCTTTTGGAATCACAGAATACATATCAGCCGTACCTTTATTACCTCTAACAATTGCAATATTGACAAACCATTTATTAGATTTATTATCTTTTTCTTTTTGATCTAATCCTTTTATATCTCGTTTATCTGCTGCATATATCATATGTTGACCTATATTATTTTCTGCTGATAAAGTTTTACATATTTCTGCAAATTTAGTTAATAATTTATCATGTGAAAATTTAGTAACTTCAGATACTTTTTGATATTCTTTATTATTTACAGTAAATATACCAATTTCTATTTGTGTATTAATATCAATAATTCCTATTTTATTTCCAAATTTTGCATCAAATTCATCCATATTAACTTCATCAATTGAAGTTTTATATGTTTCTACATTTTGAATTGCAGTTTTTTCTGTAAATTCTGGAGATTTTCTATCATATGTTTTAAAAATAAACATAATTGGTTGAATACTTATAACTCTATTTGAAATTTCACAAACTTTATTTAAAAATTTCAATGGGAAATTATAATCATTTCTATTATCTCCAAGATACGGGGGATTCATTAAACATATATCAAATTTGTGGCCTTTATTCATATTTAAAATTTTATTCATTTTCTTATTCCATAATAATCTGGAAGTATTTCTTCAATATGTTTTCTTATTTCATCTGATATATCATATTTCTTAAATAACCAATCATCTATTTCTTTTGGAGATTTTGAAAAATGTGGATCTGAAAAATCAAACCATGGCAAAGATTTTATTGGTAAACCAGTATCTAATTTTACAAAATATTCACATATTCTACAAAAATCTGTTTTAAGGTATTTTAATATATTTTCTCCATATTTAAAATTATCGCATTTTATATATTGCCATGGTGTAGTATGTCCTTTTCCATCTTTAAAATCTTTATAATAAACAACTTTACAATTTGGATCAATAGTTGTATAAAAATCATCTTTTCCTATATTACCACGTATTGTTGGAAGTGGTAATATAATTGAATTTTTATCTTCATTATCAACTATTCTTAATTCATTTTGTTTTGTTCCTAAATGTCCATGACACCGTGGACCATAAATTATATGGTTATGAAAATTATCAATATTTGCAATAATACTTAATTTTTCTTCTAATTCTATTAAATTTTTATTGTTACCATATTTCTTAATATCATTAATATTAGTAATTATATAATCATCTCCATATCCTTGTATGGATATATTTTTATTATTAGATATTTGATTAATATATATAATTGATAATTCTTGTGGTATATTTGCATCAAATGATTGCTTATTGACAACTGATATATTTACATTACTATCATTTATAATATTTTTAATATTGTCTATATTATTTTTTGCATTTGATTTACTATTACCGCCAAATAACCATAAACTTGGTTGAATAGTACATACAATATTACATAAATCCAAAACTTTATCTAAAAACTTTAAATGTAAAGTACTTTCATAAGGTGGATTCATCAAGCAAACTGAAAATTTATGTCCATTATTCATAATATATTATATTTATTTAATTCCAAAATGTTTATCATCTTATTAATGAATTAAAAACCCTGAAACTTTACTCAGAATTTCGTACGCTAATTCATTGTAAAATTTCAGGATTTCCATAATAGCTACTATGTGGAAAAATTCGAGAAATAAATAGAGAGCCTTTGGAGCTACTCAGAGATTATAATAAGAAATATTGAATTTGTTTTGGTCTGGATGAATTTTTTTGAGGATGAGGGGTCAATAAAAATGGGAGATTAGCCTGTCACAGGTTTGTCTCCCTAAAAAATGAATATTAAAAAATTTTTTAAAAAATTATTGAACCAAATTAAATGGTTCATATTATTTATTTAAGTTTTTTCTAAAACAAAATTATATACATTTTGTAGAGCCCAGAGGGCTCAGACCACCCCACAGTTTCACGTGATTTGTCTGAAAGTCTGATAAGAAAAGTGAAGAAAAGTAAAACTAGAGCATCTATTTTGATGCTTTTAGTTCAATTGTCTAGCAGAGTCACATTCCCGAGTCATCTCATTTGATGTAATATTATAAAATATGGCATCAATATAAATAGAAGATGATTAGATGCATTCTGAAAGCTTCTAATTAGAGAGATATATAATTTATTAGATAATACAGAATAAATCATCAGAGAGAAATAATACAGACCTATCAGTTTGGTAGATCTGCATTTTCTTGTTTTTTGTATAGTTTAATTAGTTCGTTTAGATAATAGGAACATTTGATTAAGTCTTCAGATCCATTCTTTTCTTTGTATCTGAATAGATATTTCCAGCATTGGAACTCGTTTATAGTTATTAGTTGTTCTTCTGTAAATTTAGAATCGATTAGTTTATTAAATGCTTTTCCGTAATAAGATGGTTTTATAAATTTGGTTTTCATAGTACTATATTCTGTTTTGTTTTATTTATTTAAAAATTTATTTGTTTATCTATCAGGAAATTTTCGATGCATTTTATTGCAAATAGATACAAAAATGGAAACTATATCTTCACAGACTTAGTTTCCTAAATTTAATAACATTTATTATGAATAAAAACTAACAATAAAATCCTACCACTGTAGAATTTGATTATTATATACAGATTATTCTGGAAAGTTTTCATTAATTTTCTAATTTATTGCTTCTATCAATTTATCAAAATAGAATTTTACTTCTTGTCTTTCAGAAAGGTCAAAAATGAACTTTTCTCTATTATCAGTATAAGTGTCCTAAATTTGTCCAGTAAATCTAATGGATTTTTGTTTGTTTTTACTATCTAATATGTCAAATGTTATTCGATATTGTTTCATTGTTATTGTTTTTAATTTTTATATTGTATTTATTTCTTTTTTATTTGTTTATCTATCAGGAAATTTCGATGCATTTTTGTTGCAAAGAGATACAAAATTGAAATAATAATTAGAGGTAAAATTGGAGAACCTATTGGAGATGCATTCTAGAGATTATACCATTCATTGTAGGAAAGCGAACCACCAGAATTGATATATCTATAATAGGCATACATGTCATCATTAGAAGCATTAGAAGGGACACCATGAGAACGACCCCAGACATACCAGTCAAGCCAGCCTGTTCCAGAAACTTTCTTTGGTTTTGAAGGAGAATAATGAGAAGTTGGTGGTTGATAGGTTGAAGTTGATTCAAATTCGTATTGTGGAATTTGAAGTAATATTGAAATAAGGATTGTAAGAAACATAGTTTTCTTTTGAAGAATAATAAAAATGGAAGCCAAGTCTGTGAAGATATGGCTTCCTTCACATGAAAAATAGTTTAAAAAATTATTTATTATGAATAAAAATGTTTTTGCAAAAATCCTACCACCGTAGAATTTAGTAATTATATATCACTTTCTTGCTTTTGTTTTGGTAAAATTTCAGAAATGATATTATCAATATCGTCATTATTGATATTTCTTGGAAGTGGCTTTACATTTGTTAGAGAAGTTAATGCTTCTTCTAATTGGGAAACTTTCTATTCAAGTTTTTCTATTCTTGATTCTAGATACTGCATTGTCATTTTATGTTAAGTTTAGTTTTTATAGCAAAATCTATAGTAGATTCTAAATCTTCATCAGAAAGGAATATAAATCCATGTATGCATTTAGATGAACCTTTTAATTGAGACAATAAATTATATTGCTCAGATGATACAGGCATTCTAGACACACTAGAATTAGCTAGAATTATGATTTCAGATTCCATTGTATATCGTCTAAATTTTTATAGAAGCATCTGATGTTATACTTCTTTGAAATATCTGTTCCTTGAAGCTTATTTGCAAGTGAATAAACAGTTATTTGAGGAATAGACATTGATTTTTTGTAAGGTTCAATTTCTTTAGTATCTAAATGTTGAATTAGAATGAGGTCTTCTTTAGAATGGGCATATCTATGAGGGACAGTTTTATTAGAACAGTTTTCTTTTTGTGTAACCCATCTTAAATTTGAGATTCTGTCATCAGTTTTGTCTCTATTTATATGGTCGACTACCATATTTGTGTAATCTGGAAGTGGATGGAGTAGAACCATTGCTAATCTTGCATAATTCATTGTTCTTTGCTATCCATTTGCATTTCTCACAGTAATTTGTCTATAACCATTCTTTCCTGTTTTTGGAATTTTTAGAAATTTTTTGTAAAATTTTGAATAAATATGCGGAAATCCATCAACTACAAAACATTCATAGTCTGGAAATGAGTTATATAAATCTTCCATAATAATCTTTTTTGTTTTATTTATTATGATTTTTATGGAAAATTTACATGTCATTTAGAGTTAGTTTTATAGTTGATTTTCTTGCTTTCTCCTTGCATAATACAATTTACGTGCTTCAGATATCTTACGCTTATGTTCTTCAGAAAAGTGTTTTCCATAGAATGGACTGTTTTCACCTTTCATGGCTTCAGACATTTTATGTTTAGTTTCTTCTGAATGATGCTTTCCATATAATGGATGTTTTTCATCATTCATATGTAATTTCGTATGTTCATGATGACTAAGAAATATAAGTTCTGATGCTGGTCTATGGAAATACAAACCATCTTTTTTAAGTTCATCTACTGTCATTACTTTGTCATCTTGAATTTCTAGACGATGATGACAATCCCAAATCTCATTTGGATCACTTATTGCTTTGTCATAGTTTTCTATTAGTGAAATATCTTCACAACAATACTTTTTTGCATGTTTTTCGTTTATCATAATTATGTAATAATGTTTTAAGTACTAAAAAATGCATTTGCTCTATCTTTAATCTTTTATAAATCTTGTATCATTGCAGTCATCATACATAATATTGCATCCACTATTAACGCTACTGGGATCATCCATAATAAATGCCACCAACTGAATGTAAAAATACCTAAAAGATTTAGCACTATAAAAATTATTATTATATCCATTGCTTTATTGTTTAATTTTTGTTTCTATGTTTTATTTATTACATTTTGGAATAAAAATTTTTTCTACTACGTGTTTACCTGTCTAATTCACTTTAGAAAACCTTTTCTTTTGCCATACTTCAGTGAACAAATCTTCTGGAAGCTCATATGATGAAACATAAATTTGATATCCTTCAGATGCTTTATCTTGACACCATTTATAAAATTGTTCACTATTAAAATTATCACCTATATATGTCCAAGTATTTGAATAAGGTATGTCACAATAAATAACACAATCTTCTGGTGATGGAAGTTCAACATCTGCATAATCTTTATTCAAAACTTCTATGGCATTATTTTTTAAATCAAACTTCTCCTGATAACCAATATGTTGAACAGCTGCACTACTTCCACGATTTTCATTTTTTACACTCATTGTTCGGTTCAATATATCAAGTCTTTCTTTACACTCTAAATGCACACATCTGCCTAATGATAGTATATATTCACCTAATGCTTTAGTAAATTTTAATCTTCGTTCTTTAAAATCTGTGATACCTTCTACACTCTTTTTAATTTTCTCAGTAGTTTCATTATCAAATAATTCGTTAAATGGCTCAAAATCATCAAATACAATTGCATAATGGTATGCGCGTTTATATGGTTCAATTTTAGGTCCGTACATATATCTTTCACAATTATTTGAAAATGAAAAACAAATGGCAACATATCCATCTTTGTCTTTTAACTAATCAAATTCTTCGTGGCTAATCCATCTTCGTTCATTTTCATATTCTCCATTTATAGCTTTCTAAAATGTTTCAGCAATAAGTGTATTCAATTCATTATAGATTATTCTATCAAATTTCTAGCTTTGACTTGCGCAAATTGAAATTGCACCACCACCTCCAAATAAATCAACTAAAACTTTTTTCTATGGAAGTAAATTTACTATTTCTTCTGCTAATTTGTTTTTAGAACCTTTGTAAGGTAAACCATAACTTTTCTTCATAACATATTCGTTTTGTTTTATTTATTGGTATTTTTGACTTAAAAAATTGCATTTGTTAAAAACACATCTTTTGGTATCATTTGATTTCCTCTATTAAGCATTTCAACATCTACAGGTTCAAATGAATAATGTAATGTCCATTGATACTTCTCATTATTGTCTACATCATTTTCTATAAGTTCAATGTAATAGTATATGATTATTGTTGGTTTATAACATATTATTGAAGATTGATCATTATTCAAAATCTGTGTAATTGAAGCTTTATCAAAGATATCCTTAGTAAATTTAATAACTCCATCATGATAAACAGTCAATAAAGCTATTCTTTTTTCTGTTTTTTGATTCAATAATACATTTTTTCCGTTTTCAAGTTCTGTTTTTTTAACTATGTGGTCATTATATGTAGATGAATTTGGATAATCTTTTACAATTGCTCTAATATTTCCATTTAGATTATCGCTATACCAAGAAATAGTTCCATCTTCGTTAAATGTAGTGTTTAGCTTATTGTCAATTGAAAGCTTGTCATTTCTAATACAATTAATCCAATTTACACAATATTGCGCAATATACTTAACAATTTCTTGGTCTGTTTCTAAACAAGTATTTACATTGATTAAATCTGTTAGGTTCTTAGTATAAAATCTTTTCATATGAACTATAGTTTTAGTTGTTTAAATGGGTTTGATATTTGTTTTGCGTTATCATTAAAATTTATTTCAATTTTCGTTTTAGATAGTACTAATTCAAGATTCTTTTCATTTTCTAGTTGTTCTTTAGTTTTAGGAATGAATTTGTTGATATCTAGAGGCTTTTCTAATGAAATTTCAGGTTCTTTAGTATTAGTTTCTATTTCTTCACTATTAGAATCATCTAAAAATGAAATATCTTGAAATTCAGGTTTAACAAAAGTATATTTAGGCTTTTCTAATTTTGCTAAAGAAAATCCAAATTTATAGAAATACTTTACAAATGAACTATATGTCATCTTAGAAATTTTTAATCCTTTGTCTTCTGCTTTGGATTTACAAATACTATAAAATCCATAATTCATAAAGTAATTATAAAGTTCTTGCAAAGAAATAGTTCCATCATTATACTTCATGACACCTTCAAAATCTTCTTTAGTGAAATGATATAATGTTTTCTTATATGAATAAGGAATGTATAATGAATGTTCAATTAAAGATTCTCCATATGGAATTTCTTTTGAATGTTCATTATTGATATACTTTTCTTTTTCAATTTCTAATCTTTTGATAAACATTTCAGGATTTTCAATAACTGCATTTACTAATCCTGCAAAGAAATCTGCATCTATTGAATTATTGTTAGATGTTCTACGATATAAGTAATAACAAATGTATACAAAATTCTTTTCATTATACTGTTTTTGCTCTTTCATTGACAAATAAACAATTGCTATTGCTATTTGAAACCTAATTTTAGTATTTGTAGTATTGATATCAAAAAGTGGTTTAGACATTTCTTTCTTTTTGCACCTATACTTTGTTTCTGTATAAGGTAAAACATTATTGATATTAAAATCATTATACTTGTTAAACTTTTTATATAACGATTTAATGTCAACTTTGTTTTGAATATATGAAAGTTGTTCTTCATATGTTAAATTGAATAATTCTTTTAATGATTTCATAAGTCAATTCATTTTGAAATTTTATACTAAGCTTTAGTTTTGTTTTAATTTTTTACTTATTTATTTCATTTTTTATTTAAAAGTTCATTTACCTTTTTGATATTGTATCTAAATACTATACTATATATAATACTAGATTACAATACTAAAAAAGTAAATTTTATTTAAAAAGTTCATTTACCTTTTTGATATTGTATCTAAATACTATACTATATATAATACTAGATTACAATACTAAAAAAGTAAATGAACTTTTTTCGTATGTATTAGCATTTTTATTCTTCAATAAATACTAAAAACATTTTATGCAAAGTCCAAAGTTTAAAAAGTCAAGTCTTCCAACATTGAACCTTAAACCAATCTAGCTTGAAATTCCAGATTACATTGTAGAAAGCACTAAGCAAATCTAGTATCTTCAACATACTAAACATGCTTAGCCCTCTACAATTAAAGATTCTTTAGCTCTATTCTAATTAGAATGGCTCATCAAATTTGACATTACAAATATAGAGAAAAGTTTTGATGTAAAAATAAATTTAGCAATTAAAATTCATTTAGATGAACTTTTTTATTCTAGATAATAGTTTTTATTACTCAGATAGGTAGACATCATTAGAATGCATCTAGATTCTTAGTATATGCATTATTCATCTAGATACTAGTATATTTAGTATATAGACAAAAATTTCATTTTTATTTTTTCTGTCAAAAAATTGTATTATATTTGTAATGTAATTTTAAAAAACATCAATTATGAGAATCAGTTTTAACAAAGATTTAAACAATGCATTAAATGAAATCACAAGTAAATTTAATGAAGAAGAAGTTAAGTTATTAGTAGAAAACTTCTTAAAAACTGTAAAGCCTGAATATAGAAACAAAGACTTATTTGCTTCTATGAAAGAAGGTTATGACAACGCAATATCACTGTATTGTATTTGGAAAGATAGCAATTATAGAAACATAGCTAAAGGTTGGGCAAAAAAGGCTGCATTAGTAAATTTAGCAGAAAAAATGAATTTAATCTAAAACTTTTTAGAATATTAACATTATAACAATTAAATGAAAGGAAACACTATGGCAACTAAAGCAAAACAAATGGTAGAAGATGATGACATTTTCCAGACTTTTGAACCAATAGAGTTTGAAGAACCAAAATTTAAGCCTCAGATAACAGAAAAAATGAGTGATGAAGAATTTGACTGGACACCGTTTTTATATGATGATGATTGGTGTTTTTGAAAACTTTTTAGAATATTAACATTATAACAATTAAATGAAAGGAAACAATTATGAAAAAACAATTTAATTTGTATAAAATGACAAAGGATGAGGTTTGCAACTTTAAAAATTGTGCAGCTTCGCCAGTTGGTATAACAGAAAAAGAGTCTTGTGACTATGTTAAATTCTGTAATTATGCAGAGTCAAAAATGCGAACTTTGCCACAAACTGGGCGTGTAAGTATATTATATCATTTTAAAAGAGAAATTAGTGAGAATTTGTCTAAAAGATTAGTTGGCTTTGCCCTTAATTATGGTTTTGATTTAACTGAAATTGAAGGTAATACTGTAGAAATTATTGATACATATACACACGGTGTAGAAACATATGAACAAATAATCGGTGGTTTAGATTTTGCACAAAAAATTGGTGCAACAGAAATTGTAATTGCGTAAACAAAATAAGAATACTGAAATATAATATTTAATAACAACTCTTATAATAAAATGTAATATATTTAAGAAGCACCAGTTCGTGATGAATAGGTGCTTCATTTTATTATCCAAGAAGGACCAATAACAAAAAAACTATCTTTATGGATTATCATATAATTTAAAAATTAAATTAAATTTTATGATTACAGGATTAGTATTTAAGTATTGCGAAGGAGACATTAGTTTGATAGAAAACTATAAAGAAGCTGTTAATTCTAAAGAAAAATGGGATTGTCACCACAGATTAGAAATAGAGCTTAATAAGTCAAAACAAGAGTTAATTGATATGAACTTATATTATAATAGACCAGCGTCTGAACTTATATTTCTAACACATTCTGACCACACAAAACTACATAACAATAATAATCAAAAAATGATTCAATTTTCTAAAGAACATAATAGAAAATTAAGTGCAGCCAAAACAGGAAAAATGTGTGGAGAAAATAATCCATTTTTTGGAAAACATCATACTGAAGAAACTAAAGCAAAAATTAGGGAAGCAACCAAAAAGCAATTCGCAGAAAAAGGTGTTCCTTTCAAAGGGAAACACCATACTGAAGAAACTAAGCAAAAAATGAGAGACACTTGGGCAAAAAGAAAAGCATTATTTGATAATTCCGCCAATTCCGATTGAACCACCTACACCAACTTCAGGACTGAAATAATATTGTCCATTATTAAAGTTTATTCCATAACCCGTATATAGGCCTATATTCCATACAAGGCCTATTTTTTTCTGTTTCGGTTTCATTAGCTCATAATTAAAACTATAGTCAAGCTCAACACTATCAATATTACTATGCCACCCACTGTGATGTATTTTCTCTGTGATTTTTAAACTGTCTTTTTCTATCTTAAATTCAGAAACTTTATGCTCTATAGGAATTTCAATAGTGTCATACAAAACTGTATCTTTATAATGAATTTCTGTTATAGTATCGAAATGTGTTTTCCATTTTGTTTTTGTTATTATACTATCCTGTTTAATAGTGACCGTATCGTGTAAATAGATGCATTCTGGTTCAGTCTAATTATGTAGATAATAAAACTATAATCCACATATAAGAAACATCACTAGAAGTAAAATGCCAAATATCCAATTCAATGTCTTTTTCATAAATGTAGCACCTATTTTCTGTTTCCAGATTTCTTAAAACTTAAATGAACCCACGAATACTTTGCTTCATCTATGCATTG
>Ga0247610_10003609_pt1 | contig 16867 bp, 12 predicted proteins | sample 174DNAGHGhighgp2_FD_193483 | JGI IMG/M metagenome (GOLD analysis project Ga0247610, IMG submission 193483) | Sheep rumen microbial communities from Palmerston North, Manawatu-Wanganui, New Zealand - 1742 DNA GHGhigh gp2 | ecosystem: Host-associated > Mammals > Digestive system > Stomach > Rumen... | reverse complement strand
CATGATGGTGACCGAGACGATGCCGTTCTACATCTCGGGCAAAGGCTCAAAAACATTCGTATTCAAAAAAATGCAGGATTGTACGGACGCGATGAATCGCGATGCGGACGCGATGAATCGCGTCCCTACGATGAAAAATTACCGGTTGACTGTGGAGTGTACGCCCAATCCCGTGTGGTACGCCATCCAGGCGATGCCCTACATGATGGAATATCCGCACGACTGCCATGAACAGATGTTCAGCCGCTACTATGCCAACGCCCTCGCCACGCACATCCTGAAGGCCAATCCCGTCATTGAGGAGGTTTTCAACCGCTGGCAGGCGGAGTCGCCCGACGCTTTCTGCTCGGCCTTGGAGAAGAACCAGGAGCTGAAGCAGGTGGTGCTGGAGGAGACCCCGTGGGTGCTCGACGCGCAGCGCGAGGGGGCCAACAAGCAGGCTTTGTCCGCGATGTTCGACTTCCGTCGGATGGCCAAGGAGGAGGCTGCCACGCTCAGAAGACTGCAGAAGGGGCAGAACGGCGACGGCGGCTGGCCCTGGTTCTCCGGCGGCAAGAGCAGCGACTTCATCACGCGGCACATCGTGGCGGGCTTCGGCCATCTCAAAGCCCTCGGTGTCAGTACCGACGTGGCCAACAGCACGCTCCGCAACGCCGTCTCCTACATGGATGAACAGATGTACAAGCGCTACCTCGACCGCAAGAAGTACCACTACGACTATATCGACGAGACGCACTACCTCTACGCCCGCAGCTTCTACAAAGACAACGTTTCCGCCCAGCATAAAGCCGCCTACGACACTTGCTATAAAGTGCTGTTAAACGACTGGAAATCAAAGTCTTTTTACACGCAGGCGATGATTGCGCTCACCGCCTGGCGCAACGGCGACCAGAAGGTGGCGAAACAGATTGTGGCCCACATCAAGGGCATGGCCCAGCACAGCGAGGAGATGGGCATGTTCTGGAAGAAGCAGGGTGGGGGATGGTTCTGGTATGAGCAGCCCGTGGAGCGGCAGTCGATGCTGATTGAAGCGTTCCACACGATTACGCCCGAAGACGCGGAGTCGCTGGCGCAGATGCAGTTGTGGCTCCTCAAGCAGAAGCAGACCCAGCACTGGGGCACCACCAAATCGACCACCGAGGCCGTCTATGCGCTGCTGTTAGACAAGACGTTAGTGGCGGAAGACAAGACCGTGGCGGTGACGGTCGGAAACGTGCGCCTGCCCGACGAGACCGTGCAGACGGAGGCGGGCACCGGCTACTTCAAGAAAACCTGGACGGGCGAGGAAATCACCGCCGACAAAGCCAATGTGCGCATCGAGAAAGGTACCGACGGCCCTGCGTGGGGCGGCCTCTACTGGCAGTATTTCGAGAACCTCGACAAGATTACCCGCAGCGACGACAAGAACTTGGTCATCGAGAAGCAGCTCTACAGGGTGGAGAACAGCGGCGATGGCGAGGTGCTGAAGACCATCACGGCGGAGCAGCCGTTGCAGAAGGGCGACAAGGTGCGCGTGCGGGTGGTCATCACCGCCGACCGCGACATGGAGTTCGTGCACCTCAAGGACATGCGGGCCGCCACTTTCGAGCCGGTCAACGTCTTCTCGCAGTACAAGTACCAGGATGGGTTGTGGTACTATGAGGCCACGAAGGACGCGGCCACGCACTTCTTCATCGACTGGTTGCCGAAGGGCAAGTATGTCTTCGAATACACCCTCTTCGCCACGCAGTCGGGCGACTTCAGCAACGGCATCACGCACATCGAGTGCATGTACGCGCCGGAGTTCCAGTCGCACTCGGCAGGTGTGCGGGTGAAGGTCCGGTAAGTGTGGGCTTGGTATGAAACAGGGGGACGTTTCCGTGCATTCCGGAATCGTCCCCCTGCTTTTTTGTCGTCGGCTACTGCCCGATTAAGCTTTGTGGTTTTCATGGAAGAGTCTCAGGCGTTCTTCCAGGACCGGGAACTGGCGGCGCGGGGTGAGGGAGACGCAGGCGCGGAGTCCTTCGGTGCGGTCGCTGCCGCAGGTGCTCAGCGAGATGGCGCTCACACCGTAGTAGAGGAACTCGTGCAGCAGTTCGTCGCTGCTCATGCCTGGGTAGGCCACGGTGAAGTAGAACCCGTCGGCCAAGGGCTTGTCGCCGTCTTTGTCATAGACGATCTTGAAGCCGTTGTCGGTGAACATCTTCTTCATGATGGCGGCTTTCTCGCCGTACTCTTTCACGTCCTCGATGTAGTTGTAGGTACCGTCGTTGCATGCCTTGAGGATGGCGGCCATGGCATATTGCGCCGAGTGGGCGACGCCGGAGCTGATGGCGTAAACGGTGCCGTAGATGATGGCGCGGCCGAGCTTCTTCATCTTGAAGTAAGGCTCCAGGTCGTCGAACTCGCGGTTGTAGAGCTTCTTGGACATGACCATCAGGGCGATGCGCTCGCCTGCGTAGCTGAAGGCTTTCGAGCCGGAGATCAGCAGGGCGTAGTTGTCGGTGTATTTGCCGACGCTCGGCTGGTAGGGTGGGATGCCCGGTGCGGAGATGTTTTGGCGGAAGTCCATGCCGAAGTAGGCGAGGTCCTCGAAGACGAAGACATCGTATTTGTTGGCCATGTCGCCGATGATCTGCAGTTCCTCCTCGGTGAAGCAGATCCACGACGGGTTGTTGGGGTTGGAGTACATGATGGTGTGGATGTTGCCTTTCTCGAGGTAGCTCTCCAGCTTGGCCCTCAGTTTGGCTCCGCGGTACTCGTAGACGTCGAAGGTCTCGTATTTGAGGCCCATGACGCGGTGCTGCTGCTTCTGGACGGGGAAGCCAGGGTCGATGAAGAGGGTGGTGTCACGTTCCTTGCGGCAGCGCACGAAGGTCATGAATCCGGCCATGCCGCCCATCATCGAACCGACGGTCGGGATGCAATTCTCGGGGTCCACTTCCAAGTCGATGAAGTTCTTTACGAAGCGGGCGGCCTCCTTTTTGAGTTCCGGAATACCCTCAATGTCCGGGTAAATGGCGGCGACTCCCTTCTTGAGAGCCTCGATCTGTGCTTCCACGCCCACGTGGCACGGAGGCAACCCGGGGATGCCCATCTCCATGCGGACAAATTCCTTGCCGGAGGCCTGTTCGATGTCGTTTATCAGGCGCTTCACCTCGCGGATGGAAGCCTTGCCCACGCTGCTGATGCCGCTCTTTGCGACGATTTGATCTACAATTTCTGCGGGTATTGGTGTATTCTTCATAATTGAAATTAAGATATTTATATTTATACTTGTACGTTCCGGATTTTTCGGCAAAGGTACACAAATTTTAAATATGTTCCGCCACCGTAAGAAGCCTCGGGCCGGACAGTGTCAGAAAAAAAAAGCGTGCCTCCATGGCACGCTTTTTGTAGGTTAGTATTTGTAGAACCCTTCGCCGGTCTTTCGGCCGAGCAATCCGGCGCGGACCATCTTCCTGAGAAGCGGGTGAGGGCGGTATTTCGGGTCTCCGAACTCCTTGTAGAGCACCTCCATGATTGCGAGGTTGACATCGTTGCCGATGAGGTCGGCCAGGGCGAGCGGGCCCATGGGGTGGTTTGCTCCGAGCATCATGCACTTGTCAATGTCCTCTGCCGAGGCGATGCCGTCGGCCAGGATTCCCACGGCCTCGTTGATCATCGGGATGAGGATGCGGTTCACTACGAAGCCGGGTGCCTCGTTCACGGGAACGGGGGTCTTGCCGATTGCGGTGGTCAGGTCGACGATGCACTTGGCGGTCTCGTCCGAAGTGAGCTGCCCCTTGATCACCTCCACCAACGCCATGCGGTCGGCCGGGTTGAAGAAGTGGCAACCGATGAACTGCGCGGGGCGGCTCGTGCTGGCTGCAATCTCCGTGATGGACAATGACGAAGAGTTGGTGGCGAAGATCGTCTCCGGCTTGCAGATCTTGTCCAGTTCCATGAATACGTCTTTCTTGAGTTGCATTTCCTCCACTGCGGCCTCTATCACGAGGTCGGCGTCAGCAAACGTGGCGTAGTCAGTGGTGGTGGTGATGTTTCCGAGGATGGTGTTCATGGCCTCCTCCGTGATTTTGCCTTTTTCAACGAGCTTGGCATACGATTTTGAAATGGAACCCATCGCCTTGTCGAGGCTGGCTTGGGTTCTGCTCTTCATGACTACGGGCATTTTGGCGGCGAATGCCTTCACGATGCCCTTGGCCATGGTTCCGGTTCCTATAACGCAAATTTTCATAATTGGAATGATTTTATTATGGATGATAAGTGATTATTCGTTGGTGAAATGCGCCTCCTGCTTGGTGAGGAAGGCGGTCATGCCGGCCTTCTGGTCCTTGGTGTCGAAACATTTGCCGAACATGCGGCTTTCGAAAGCGATGGCCTCCTCGGCAGGCAGGTCGTACTCTTCGTTGATGCACTCTTTGGCGTAGCGGACCGCGATCGGGGCGTTTCTGAGGATACGCAAAGCCAGCTCGGCGGCCTTGTCCATCAGTCTTTCCGGCTCATAGACGGCGTTGACGAGGCCGATGCGCAGGGCTTCGTCCGCCTTGATGGCGCGCCCTGTGTAGATCATCTCTTTGGCGTAGCCCATGCCGACAATCTTGGTGAGCCGGTATGTGCCGGAGAAGCCGGGGATGATGCCGAGCCCCACTTCCGGCTGGCCGAATTTCGCGTTCGTGGAGGCGATGCGGATGTCGCAGGCCAAGGCAAGTTCGCAGCCGCCGCCGAGAGCGAAGCCGTTGACGGCCGCAATCACCGGGATGGGCAGAACTTCGATCTTGCGGAACACCCTCGCCCCGAAAGCCCCGAAGCGCTCTCCCTCCTCGGCATTGAGGGATTGCATCTCTGAAATGTCCGCCCCGGCCACAAACGACTTCTCCCCGTCGCCCGTGATGATGAGCGCGCGGACGCTCTCGTCCAGATTCGTGAGAAAATCGTCCATCTCCTTCAATATGTTGGAGTTGAGGGCATTGAGTGACTTCGGCGCGGATATCGTCAAAGTGCAGACCGAATCGCAAACGTTTATTTTCAAATAGTTGTATCCTTTCATTGTATCTGATTTTTGTGGGGCAAAAATACAAAAAAAGTGCCTTTCGGCACTCTTTGGCTAACGTTTTTTCTTTCCTCCGTTGACGGGCCCGATAGGCTCTTTCTTCGCTTCCTTCTTCTTGGCTGTCAGCTCTCTTTTGTATTTGTACTCGAGATTGTACAGCTCTTGGAGGTGATGGGGGGTCATGAACGTCTTGAACTTTTTGTGATAGGTGGCCTCCAGGTTCAGCAAGTTCTTGCGTAGCTCGAACTTCTGGTCCTGCATGTAGGTGACCTGTTTGTCGCTCATCTTCTCGATGAGTTCCTTATTGGTTCCCGGGCTGCCCAACTTGATGCCCTGCCGCTCCAGATTCTTGCGGTAGGTGTCCATCGTCTTCATTTCGGCCGCCAGGTATTCTTCGTACACTTTCCAGAAATTCTGGTTTTCCGCCCCGGTAAGCACCAAGTGTTTCTTTATGTACTCGATGCGGTCCTGAATCATCGCCTTTGGGGATTTTTCTTGGGCAAACAGCACGGTTGTCGCGCTTGCCGTCACGATGATTAATGTGATCCACAATTTTTTCATGATATCAAGATTTAGGTTTAGTATTCCACATATTGGTAATAATCCATCAGAGCCAGTTCTTCGCTGTAGTAGTCGGTGGCGAGAGATTCCAGGATTTCCTCTTCGGTTGCGGGGGAAGGCATCGCGGCTTTCGCAGTGCCGGCGCTGTCTCTGTCCGTGTTGTAGGTGAGGAAGATTCCGGCAGCTATGGCGATGACCGCAACTGCCGCGATGGAGCCAGACAGGATGTTCCTCCTTCTGTTCTGCTCTCGCTTGATGTTCTGCATGACCCTTCCGGGTAGCTCCTCAAAGTAATTCTCGGGAATCTCGTAATGTTCCGTCTTCTCTATTTGCTCTAAATCAATCATAATGTCTTTGGAAAATACAAACCTATGACTGATGTATCCCTAAAAGGTTAAACGTTCGGAAATATTTTTTTTGATTTTTTCGGCCGCGAAGTGATACGATGCCTTGAGCGCACTCTCCGAGGTGTCGAAAATCTTGGACATTTCGGCATAGGGGGTCTCGTCGTAGTACCGCATGGTGAATACCGCCCGTTGCTTGGGCGGCAGCTTCTCAATCTCCTCCTGAAGGAATCGCTCTATCTGCGAGGGCGTCAGGGTGCTGGTGTCCGCTTGGCTTACCGCCATGAAGTCGGTGTAGTTGTCCTCGGTCAGGTTCGGGAAGCGTTTCTTCTTCTCGATGTATGTCAGCGCTTCGTTGATGCATATTCTCGATATCCAGGTTTTCAAACTCGAATCGTTCCGGAATTTGTCCAGGTTTCTCCAGATTTTGATGCATACGTTCTGGGTTACATCATCGGCGTCCTCGTGAACCGTGGTGATGCGGCGGGCACTGTAGTAGATGTGCTTTTGGTATTTCTTCAGCAACATCTCGAAAGCTTTCTCCTTCGTTTCGGGATTGTTGAAGAGAGATAGGATGAATTCGTCGGTAATCTCGGGCATTCTGCTGGTATTCGGTTATTTCCGGCTCATGGCCTTTTTGCAAGCCTCCATGATGTGCTCTTTGTCAAGCCCGAAATGGGTCATCAGTTGGTCGGGGGTGCCGCTTTCGCCAAAGTGGTCGTCAACGCCGATCATCTCCACGGGAGCGGGAAGGTTCCGGCTGAGGCACTGGCACACGGCGTCGCCCATGCCGCCGTTGAGGAAGTGCTCTTCTGCGGTGACGGCACAACCGGTCTTCCGTATGCTGTTCACGATGGCTTCGGTGTCCAAAGGCTTGATGGTGGCGATGTTGATCACCTCTGCGCTGACCCCTTGTTCGCTTAGTGCAGCGGCGGCTTGCAGGGTGGGAAACACCAGGTGCCCGGTCGCGAAGATGGTCACGTCATTGCCTTCGCGCATCAGTTCTGCCTTGCCGATGACAAACGGCTTGCCCTCTTCGGTGAAGTTCGGCACTGAAGGACGGCCGAAACGCAGGTAAACAGGCCCGTTGTACTCTGCGGCGGCGATGGTCGCCATCTTGGTCTGGTTGTAATCGCACGGATTGATGACCACCATGTTGGGGAGCATCCGCATCAGGCCGAGGTCCTCCATCATCTGGTGCGTGGCGCCGTCCTCACCTACCGTGATGCCTGAGTGGGAGGCCCCGATCTTCACGTTCAGGTTGGAATAGGCGACAGTCATGCGGATTTGGTCATAGACCCGCCCCGAGACGAAGCCGGCGAAACCGGCCGCGAACGGGATTTTCCCGCTCAATGCCAGACCTGCGGAAATGCCGATCATGTTGGCCTCTGCGATGCCACATTGAACGAAACGTTCCGGATAGGCGGCCTTGAAATCGCCCATCTTCACGCTTCCCGTGACATCTGCGGTCAAGGCAAATATGTTCTCATTGTGCTGAGCTGCCTCCAACAGGCCAGCACCAAAACCCGAACGGGTGTCTTTCATCGTGTAATTCTCAATGTTTAACATGCCAAAAAATTTGCGGCAAAAATACGAAATTTGAGAAAAGAGAGTTATCTTTGCCGCATTTATTTGCGATTATTTTTCATGAGGAAATTTCGGCTTCTCATTCTGATGTCCCTTGCACTGCCCTGCTGTAACCGTCTTCAAGCTCAGGGCACGGGGGAGTGGCGTCTCCGCCATGTCGACGCCGATTCCGTCATATTGAAGTTCGATACACTCTCTGTTTCCCCGCAAAGCTTGTATATTCAGGATGTTAACAGAAACCAATACCGCCTCGACCCCCTTGCCGCAACACTCTATATTCTCGATTCCAGTCTTTTGGGAAAACGGCTTTTCCTGCAATATCAAACCTATGCGATCGACTTTTCGCGGCCCGTTGCGCACAAGTCCTCCCGGATGATTGAACCTGTGCCTGCCAGGCACCAACTCGGCGACCAACACGTGATGTCAATCCAGAACATTTTAAAAGACAATGAGTTATATACGAATGGCGCTATCTCCCGTGGCGTCACGGTCGGAAATAATCAGGACTTGGTGCTCAACTCCTCCCTGAACTTGCAGATTTCGGGGAAACTCTCCGAAGATGTGGAGCTGGCAGCCTCTGTTTCCGATAAGAATGTGCCGATTCAGCCCGAGGGGAACACACAATTGCTCCAAGATATTAGTAATATCTTTATATCATTGAAAATCAAGAATATAGCGACAATCACGGCGGGGGACATCGCCTGGGCCTCCCCAGACGACCCTTTCCTTCGCGTCTCGCGCAATATGCTGGGACTCTCCGCTAAGGCGAGTTCCCTGCCGGCGAAAGGGGTGAAAATGCTCAATCAGGCGGGCGGTGGCATAGCCAAGGGAAAGTTCGCACGGCAAACACTCTCCGTCCGGAACGGCGTGCAGGGCCCATACAAGCTGTTCGGCGCAGAGGGCGAAGTCTCCATTATCATGGTGGCCGGTTCCGAGAGAGTGTATGTGGATGGACAGCAGGTCATGCGAGGTGCCGATTATGACTATACCATTGACTATAACACGGCCGAAATCACTTTCACGCCGAAAATGCTGTTGACAGCTGAGAAACGCGTCATTGTGGAGTTTGAATATACTAACCGCTATTATTCAAGATATAATCTCTTTACCAACAACGTGTTGGAAATTGATGGCAAACATCCCCTGAAGCTATACTTGAATTTTTTCCATGAACAGGATTTGAAAAACCAATCCATTCAACCGGAACTCACTCATGACAATATGCGCTTCCTCGCTAATTTCGGCGATGGGGGCGAGGTTGCCTATTATCCCTTTACTGATACGGTTTCCTATTCTCCCGAAAGAATTCTGTATGAAAAAGTTGATACTGTACACCTAAATAATATATATACAATATTTATACATTCCAATAATCCTGATGCGGTATTGTATAGTCCGGACTTTACCTATATTGGAGTTCAACGGGGAAACTACAAGTTGTCGAGCAGCACGGAAAACGGTCGTGTCTTTGCTTGGGTTGCCCCTGTAGATGGTGTTCCGCAAGGGGATTATGAGCCAGTTCTGCAATTGGTGCCCCCAACTTCCCAGCAGATGGCCACCTTGGGATTTGATCTTTCCGTCCGCGACAATACGCGTCTCCAATCGGAATTCGCGATGACGCACTTAGACCGTAACACTTTCTCAAAAAAGGATCGCAGTGACGATATTGGTTTTGCTTATTTGTTGAATATTAGTGATTTGGAACGTTTTGCATCACTCCGAGATTCACTCTCATGGACGTTGGGCAGCCATGCGCAGTTGCAATTCATCCATAAATATTTCGCTCCATTTGAGTCTTTTCGCGAGGTTGAGTTCGCCAGAAACTACAACCTGGCTACCGATTATTCCGTAGGGCGTTCGGAATGGGTACTTCGGGCGGGAATCGCGTTGCAAAAAGCAGACCTTCATCGAATAGACTACAATCTCAACTACCTTTCTCGCGTCGGCGAGGCGGTTGCCCTTCGCAACGAACTCACCACTGACGACCATTGGCGGAACTGGAGGCTGCAGTCCCGCTCAAGCTTCCTGCTGAAGCGTGACTCGATCCAGAAAAGCCGCTACCTCGTCTCGCGTTTTCAACTTTCCAAGATGATGAAACATTTTACTGTCCGAGTCGGTAATCTTCTCGAATATAACCTGTTCAGGGATGTGTTCAACGAATCTGTCCGACGAAACAGTTATGCCTTTAACGAAACAACCGCCTCGTTGCAAAGTCCGGAAAAAGCAAGACATCAATTCCTTTTCGGGTATAAGAACAGAGTGGAGCTGACCCCTGATACCCTCCGCTTGCGCTTGCATCTTGTGATACACGAGGCCAATGTTCAGTATCGTTTCGCGCAAGTCAACAACCAGAGCCTGACAATGAATGCCGTCTATCGTAACCAGTCGTTGGCTGATTCTTCAACTGGTAAACCAGAACATTATTTCGTTGGAAATCTGCAATATACAGGTAGGTTTTTCCGTAATGCATTGGTGGTCAATACATACTATGAGACGGGAAGTGCCATGGAATTGAAGAAGACTTACACGTTTGTCAAAGTTGCGGCCGGTCATGGCACGCACGTGTGGAACGACTATAACGGAAACGGAATTGAGGAATTAGACGAGTTCGAGGTAGCCGCTTTCCCGGATGAGGCCTTATACGTGAAGGTCTGGATTCCCGGCACGGATTATGTTAATGTCTATCAGAGCCAGTGGAATCAGAGCTTCCAGTTGCGCCCGGCAGCCGTTTGGGCCGGGAAAAAAGGCTTTTTGAAGTTCCTCTCCCGATTTTCCAATGTATTGACACTCAATGCCTCTTTGAAGCATAAGACGCGAATGTTCATTCCGTTCGCCAAAAGAGGGGAGGACACAGGCCTGGTGTCTGACCGTTTGAATCTTTCGAACACTCTTTCTTTCAATAACAGCGGTTCGCCGTTCGCTTTCGACCTTGTGCTGCAGAAAAACACCAACACGCAGTTCCTCTATTACGGCCTTGAAACCAACGACGTCGGTTTGCAGGAGTTGCAGTTGAAAAGCACGCCGGTCACGCTGCTGTACTTGCAGACCACCCTCGCCCACAGGGTTACTGACAACGTCTCCACCTGTTTCGATTCACGCAACTACAAAGTTGAGGCCTATTCCTTGGGGCAGGAGGTGCGCCTGCAGTTTAGGAACCGCATAACTGCCGCCCTGAAAGGGATGTATGTCCGGAAAGTCAATCTAAACGCTACTGAACATTTACGGAAATGCCAGGCAGAGCTGTCGTTCACCTATCGAATGCTTAATCGCGGGACAGCTTCCATATCAGCTGAATATATATATATGAACGGTGATGCCGGACAGAATTCAACGGTCTCCTATTTCATGCTGGAGGGAGTCGGCATGGGGCAAAATCTGCTTTGGACGGTGACGGGTCAGATTGCGGTGACCTCATTTCTCCAACTCGCTTTTCAGTATCAGGGCAGGGCAATTCAACATCATCCGGTCATACATACAGGGAGTGTCACGGTGAATGCGATTTTTTGATAAATTGCTCATATACTGACATATACCATTATCTTTAGTTGTAATCAGCTGATTTTCAGAATATTGTTGATAAGTTGAGTTTATTTTTTCGGAAATTGTGAATTTACGAGTCACGGTATAAAAAAATATGCTATTTTTGGCACTTCAAAAAATTAGGCTAAAAGTGTATTGTGTAACTTTTTGAAAAGAGGAGTCGTATATAATAGAAAATATGCGTTAAAACAAGTCGAAATGATTGCGTAATATACTAATAGTCAGCTTATTAATTGTAATAATTATCATAGTAGAATATGAGGAAGCATATACAAAAAGTGAGTCTGTTGGTGGTCTTGGCAATGTCTGCGATGATGTCAGGTTTTGCTCAAGATGATGCGCAATTTACCTTTTTCCCATGGGTGACGTCCTACTATAATGCAGGAGGTATAGGCGAGCAGAACAATACGTTGTGTTTCACGGCCGATTACAGCAATAAGTATTTGGGATGGGGCGACTTGCCTTCAACGGCCATAAACAATGACACTGCATTGCACACGGCGCCACAGGACTTCCTTTTCAGTATCGAATCCTATCTACGAAAGCTTCACGGTTCCATTGGCGTGACGTTGGTTCACGACCGCATAGGCTTCTACAGCAACACGGGCGTGAAGCTCGGCTATGCCTACAAGATGCGAGTGGGCGGCGGCCATCTCGGCATCGGCCTCCAGGCCTCGCTTTTCAACCAGTCCATAGACAAAGCCTCGTTCAGACCCATTGTGGAGGGAGATCCTGTGCTTGCGCAACTCTCTGAGTCAACGCTTGATATAGATTTCAACTTTGGTCTTTTATATAAGACAGACCAATGGTATGTGGGTTTAGGTTGGACGCAGATTGCCGCCCTGTTCGACAAGAAGCAAGCCCTACGCGTGTCGGGCGACTTTGGCCCGCGCCGCTCCTCACAGCTCTATCTTCATGGCGGTTACACCTGGGTGATGCCTTTCAACCCGAACTGGGAACTCATTCCGCAGGCTATGGTGAAGACAGACTTCAAGACCTACCAGTGGGAGATTCTGGCTTTGGCACGCTATAACGGGGTCTATTGGGGCGGTCTCGGCTATCGCTTCCAGGATGCCGTTTCCATCGCCTTCGGCGCGCGTCCCTTCTACAATTCCTCCAACATTTATCTGAAAGGGCTGGATCTCGGTGTCTCCTATAGTATTACCTCCAATTCATTGGGTTACAAGAAACACCGCAGCTTCGGCGATGTGGAGGTTGTGGTCCGCTATTGTTTCGACATCTACAAGCCAGAAGTCTTCTCCGGATACGGCAACTCCAGACATATTTACAAGAACAGATACTAAAATTAACACATAAGCGTTAACAACTATATTTGAAATCATAAAATTGAACAATATGAAACGGGTAATCATTTTTCTATCAGCGGCATTCTTATTGATGGTGTCGTGTAAAAATGGCGGTGACGGTCAGCTCGTCGGCGTCAAGGACCGTCCCGAATTTCTGGATTTGGAACCTTATGGGATGGTGTATGTCCCCACAGGCCACTATTTGATGGGCGGCGGCGACCAGGATGTCCCCTTCGCGCTCACCCAGCAGTCCAGAAACGTGACGGTGGCTGCCGTTTGGATGGACGAGACGGAAATCACCAACAACGAGTACCGCCAGTTCGTCTATTGGGTGCGCGACTCCATCGCTCACACCCTTCTCGGTGACGCTGAAATTACCGACGAGGAGAAATACGGCCACTACCTGAAATACACCAAGGGCGAGAACGAGGGCGAAGTCATCGAGCCCAAAGTGATCAACTGGAAGGAGAAAATCCCGTGGGATTCCGAGAACGAGGAGGTCCAGTCCGCGCTCTCCCCGCTGTTCAGCAAACTGAATACCCGCTACTACCACTATAGCGCAAACCGCCTGAACGTCTCCATGCTCAATTACGAGTACTGGTGGATTGACTATCGCAACTACCGCGATCCCAAGAACCCCGACAATTTCGGGGCCTCCTATAAGGAGTTCGACAAAGAGGGCAGCGACCTGGGCGGCATCTACGCGAACCGCCCGAGTAGCCAGGGCAACGGATGGCAGCGCTTCATCAAGCATGAGGTGGTGAACATCTATCCCGACACCCTCTGCTGGGCCCATGACTTTGTCTATTCCTACAACGAGCCGATGATCCTGAACTACTTCAGCAACCCGCAGTTTGACAATTACCCGGTTGTCGGCGTGAGTTGGCGTCAGGCAAAGGCTTTCTCAAGCTGGAGAACCGCCCTGCGCATGTCGTGGCTGTCCGGCAAGGAGTACGCTTTCGAGCATGAGTTCCGCCTCCCCACCGAGTCTGAGTGGGAATGGGCAGCCCGCGGCGGACTGGCCCTGCAGTCCTATCCCTGGGGCGGCCCCTACACCACCAACCGCAACGGATGTTTCCTGAGCAACTTCAAACCGCAACGCGGTAACTATATCGCCGATGACAACTTCTATCCCGGCATCGTGGCACACTACCATCCCAACGACTGGGGCTTGTTCGACATGAGCGGCAACGTGGCCGAATGGTGCGAGGACGCCTTCGACGAATCCGCCACCAACTTCACCCACGACATGAACCCGACCTATGTCTATTACGCCACCAAGGACGACTCCCCGGTGAAGAAGAGAAAGGTGATTCGCGGCGGCTCCTGGAAGGATGTCAGCTACTACACTACCGTCTTCGCGAGAACCTATGAGTATCAGGATACCTGTAAGTCCTATGTCGGCTTCCGGAATGTCCAGTCCTTCATGGGCCGCCAGCGCGGTGACAACAACAGCAAGAGCGCGTCTCATGTCTACTAAAAACGACAAAGCAAGCAAATTCTTTTTATAAACATAAATCATTAACTTAAAAAATTAAACAAATGAGTAAACTGGATCAATTTGTCAGATCAAAAGTGTACAAAAACACTATGGCGAAACTTTATGGCTGGGGTGCCGCAATCGTTATTGTCGGTGCTTTGTTCAAAATCCTTCACTGGCCGTTCGCCAACATCATGTTGATGGTGGGTATGTTCACGGAGGCTATCATTTTCTTCTTCTCCGCGTTCGAACCCCTCCATGTTGAGTACAACTGGGCTTTGGTTTATCCCGAATTAGCCACAGGCACTGACATTGAACTCGAGGAAACTGAGAAGAAATCCCGTCGTGAAAAGAAACAGCAAGTCAAGAATGATGCTCTGTCCACCACCCAAGCCCTCGACAAGATGCTTGAGGAAGCGAAGATCGGCCCCGAACTGATGGAAAGCCTCGCCTCCGGAATGCGTAACCTGAGCGACAATGCACACAAACTGGCAGGTGTCTCCGACGCTGTTGTCTCCACCGACAACTATACCGCAAACCTGCAGAAGGCTTCCGAGTCTGTCCGTAACCTGACCCTGAAATATGACAAGGTTGCTTCTTCCCTCGAAACGGACGGTGGCGTCACTGCTGCCTACATCGAGAGCGTCAAGAAAGCCACCACGGCTGTCTCCCAGTTGGCTGTTGCTTACGACCAGACCGCCAAGTCCATGGCCCAGACCAACAGCTTCAAGGCGGAGATGGACAAGCTGACCGCCAATATCTCTAAGCTGAGCAATGTTTATGGTAACATGCTCGCAGCTATGAAATAATTTCCCTTAGTATTTAGTCCATTCACCAAAATTCTAACGAAATTAATTATTGAGATATGGGTGCAACAAATTGTCCGGAAACCCCGAGACAGAAAATGATACAGATGATGTACCTGGTGTACACCGCCATGTTGGCTTTGAACGTTTCTGCGGAAATCCTGAATGCCTTCGTGGTCGTGGATGACACTTTGGTGACATCTACCAATATTGCGGCCAACCAGAACGCCAATGACTATCAATGGTTTATCGGCCAGAAAACTATTCTGGGTGCTAAGGTCGACGAAGCCTACGGCAAAGCCCAGATCCTGAAAAAGGAGTCTGACGCTATGGTGAAATATATCGAAAAGATGCGTAACGACCTTATTTTCGCTGTTGATGGTGACTCCCTGGTGGAAATTGACGGGAAGAAGATGCTCAAGACAGTGGCCACAATCGATAAAAAGGACAACTTCGACGTCCCTACTGATTTCATGATTAACAATGGCAACGCTAAAAAGCTGAAAGATGAAATCAAGAAGTACAAAGCCAATATCCTCAAATTAGCCAAAAAAGAAGATCAAAAACGTTTGGAGGAAGGCTTGGGCCTGAATGTGGACGCCACTTACACCTCTGACATGAACACCGTTTCATGGGAGGAACACAACTTCGATCATATCATCGCTGCCGCTTCCGTCACCCTGCTGAACAAGATGATCGGCGAGGTGAAGAATGCCGAGTCCATGATGCTCAACTACCTGAAAGCCTCTATCAGTGCTGACGACTTCAAGTTCGACAAGGTCAACGGCCGCTCCATCCCGAAGTCCCAGATGGTGTTCTCCGGCGATCCCTACGAGGCTGACATTATCGTGGCTGCATACGACAGCAAGTCCACCCCCGAGGTCTGGTACAAGATGGGTGCCGACACGCTGACCGAGGCAGGCCTTGGCAGTGCCACCAAAATCGAGGGTGAGAATGGCCTCGTGAAACTGAAAATCGGTACCAGTGGTACGGGTGAGCAAAGATATGCCGGTTTGATCAAGATCATGGATCCCAATGGACAGCCGAGATACTATCCTTTCAAGGACAAATATACGGTGCTGTCTCCGTCTGCTACCATTGCTGCCGACAAGATGAACGTGCTTTATGCTGGTATCGCCAACCCGGTGTCCGTCTCCGGACCTGTGGCTGCCGACAAGCTGAGCGTCTCGTTCCCCGGTTGTAATGCCGCTTCCCAGGGCGCGGGCAAATTCAATGTGAATGTCCCCACGTCCCTGATCGGTAAGACTGTCACGGCTACCGTGGCCGCGAAAGTGGGTGAATCGACAAAGACCCTGGGCAGCACGACGTTCCGCGTGAAACGTGTTCCGGACCCGCGTGGTGTCCTTGGCGCCGGCATCCGTGGAGGTAAACGCTCCAAGGCCGAACTGCTCGCCAACCCGATCATCCGCGCCACTATGGGTGACGACTTCGTGTACGATCTCAAATGGTCGGTCTCTTCATTCCGCGTCATCCTTGTGAGCAAGGGCATGGAGGAACCCGCTATCGTTTGTCAGGGTGGTTCGCTGAGCGACAAGGCCAAGTCTGCCATCCAAAAAGCTCCTGCCAACACGGTTGTCTATTTCAGTGACATCAAGGTCTCCTCAGAGGCCGGTCCCCGTACGTTGGATGAGTTCTCCGTCCGTATCAGATAATCTAAAAAAATACAATTATGAAAAAGTTCACTTTATTATCAATGGTTTTGCTGGCCGCCTGCTTCGCTTTCGCACAGGACGACGAAGTTGAGGGCAGCACCCTGGATCAGCCTGTACGCAAACCGGTGGAGACGGTTTGGGAACAGGTCAATGTCGGCGACTTTGCCGAGCCCATCGCTTTCCCGCCTGTCCGCCAGGCTGACGTGATGTACTATTGGACCATTTGGCGTACCATCGATTTGCGCGAGAAAATCAACCACCCGCTCTATTTCCCCACGGAAACGCGCGGCACCTGGAGAAGTCTCGGTCAGACGATTTTCGATGCCATAGATATCTTCAACCCCGAGCGTACCGACGGCGTGCTCCCCATCTATTCTGACGAGATGTGCACGACGCCGTACTCACGTGAGGAACTGCAAGGTATCGTCACCCAAACCTCCACTATCGATGATATTGATGAGGAGGGCGAAGTGATTGGCACGAAGGAACTCATTCAGCAGTTCGAACCCAAGGAAATCATCTCCTATCGTATCAAGG
>Ga0247610_10003608_pt1 | contig 16868 bp, 12 predicted proteins | sample 174DNAGHGhighgp2_FD_193483 | JGI IMG/M metagenome (GOLD analysis project Ga0247610, IMG submission 193483) | Sheep rumen microbial communities from Palmerston North, Manawatu-Wanganui, New Zealand - 1742 DNA GHGhigh gp2 | ecosystem: Host-associated > Mammals > Digestive system > Stomach > Rumen... | reverse complement strand
TTTTTTTTTTTTTTTTTTTTTTTTTTTTTTTTTTTTTTATTTTTTTTTTATTTTTATTTTTTTAATTTAAATATTTAAAAAAGAATATTTAAAAATTGATAAATAAAAATTTAATATAATATATTAATAAAAAATAATTATAATTTAAGATAATTATTTGAATTTTAAGATAATTTATTTGAATTCATTTAATATAATAAGAAATGCCTAAATATATACAAATAAAAGATATATTAAATAATATAAATAATTATAATCAAAAAAGAAAAATATATGAGATAAATATAAAAGAATATAATAATATAAAAGATGAATTGAATGAAATTATAAAAAAAGAAGATTATAAGATAATTAAATTTAAAGATGATAAATATGAAAAAAAAGATAAAGAAGAAATAAAAAGTATAATAATAAATAATATAAAAAATATAGAGATAATAATAATAGATATAAAAGAAAAAATAGATTTACAATTATATGATTGTATAAATTTAAATAATATAATAATTAATGATAATATAGATGTAGATATTATTTATGAGAATTGCCCTTTAAAATTAATAAAATATAATAAAAAAAATAATGATGAAAATAATAAATATAATTATTATTATACAAAATATAATAATATTGATATTATTTATGAAATAAATTAAATTTATAAATATATTAAAATAAAAAATAAAAATAAAAAAATATTTTTTTTAATAAATAAAAATATTTTTAAAATAAAAAAAATATTTTTTTAAAAATAAAAAATAAATTTTTAAAATAAAATAAAATAAAAATTATTTATAATTAAAAATAAAACATTATTAAAATTATATTTATTTATTTAATATTATGATAAATCATTAAAATCATCATCACTATAATTATTATCATAATTATTATCATCATTATCATTATTATCATTATCATTATCACTATCATAATTATCATCAATAATTTTATCTTTATCTTTATTTTTATCTTTATCTTTATCTATATCTTTATTTTTAAAAGAAAAAGAAGGAGTAAAAGGAATATTTTTATTACAAAAAGAATTAATTAAAGCGTCATATAAATTAGGTGTATATTCATTTAATAATTTTTTATCATATAAATCTTGCATAAAATAAGTTATTTCATCATAACAACCGGTAATAAAAGCATTACCTGGATTATTTAAAGGTCTATCATTATTATTATTAGGGATAAAAAATTTAAGAAGAAGATAATTAATATGTCCATTATTAATAGATTTAAGATTTAAATTAGGATATTCGAAAATATCATTATTAAAGATTTTATTTTCGGTATATTTTTTATTAGTAATATTAATAATCAATTGACTTTTTTTAATTTTACGAAATCGAATATTATATAATCTTAAATTAATAATTTGATTTACATTAAATATAATATTATTTATATCGATATTTTTAAAAATTTCATCTTTAGATGAAAAATTACTATTAGATGTAGAAGTTTCAATATAAACTAATAAAGTTTCTTCTAAATTTGTAATATCTTCTAAAAATAATCTAAAAATTAACATTTAAAATAAAATAAAATATATAAACATAATAGATAATTAAAATTATAGTTATAAATAAAAATAATAAAATAATAAAAAAAATTTTTTCAATTTTTATTTTTAAAAAAATGATAAAAATATATTTAAAAATATTAATTAATAATTGATTAATATTTATTTAATATAATATAAAATATTATATAAAATATAATAAAATTTAAGAAACTAAAAAAATAAGAATGAGTTGGATAAAAGAGAAAGATATAATAATATATAATCAAAAGAAAGAATATAATAAAAAGATAGCTGGATTTGATATAGATGGAACGATAATAAAAACAAAATCTGGAAAAGTATTTCCGATAAATGAGAGAGATTGGATATTTTTATATGATAATATAAAAGAAAAGATAGAAGAGATACCAAAAGAATATTCGGTATTATTTATAACAAATCAAAGTAAATTATATTCAAAAATAGGATTTAATGAAAAATTATATGAAGAATTAAAAAATAAGTTTGAGAATATAATAAAAGAGATAAATAGAGATATAACAATATTTATAACTGCTGGTAGTAATTCAATATATAGGAAACCATATATAAAATTATTTGAGGATTATATAAAAGAATATGATAAAAAAGAAAGTTATTATGTAGGAGATGCTGCTGGAAGAGAGAAAGATTTTAGTGATAGTGATAGAAATTTTGCATATAATTTAGGAATAAAATTTTATACACCGGAACAATATTTTTTAAATCAATATGAAGATATAGATTATATAAAATATAATAATAAAGAATTAATAGATATAATTAATTTTATAAATAAAACTAATATAATAATTTCAACTCAAAAAAAAAATAATTCTAAAATAATTAAAAATATATTTAAAAATGAAAATGAATTAATTAATTTTATTTGTAAAGATAAAAAAGAACAAGAAGTTATTTTAATGTGTGGTTATCAAGGATGTGGAAAATCAACTTTATCAAATTTAATATCATCTACTTTTAATAATTATAAAATTATTAATTTAGATATCTTAAAAACTAAATCTAAAGCTTTTAAATTAATCGATACTTATTTAAATCAAGGTTTTAGTTTAATTATCGATAATACTAATCCAAGTAAAGAAAATCGTTTTTCTTATATTAATAAAGTTAAAGAATTTAATAATAATATAACAATTAGATGTATTAAATTCTCTATGAATATTCATTTATCTAAACATTTAAATCATTTCCGTTTTATTACTAATCAATGCCCTATTTTAATCCCAGATATCGCTTATAATATGTTTAATAAATTCTATTCTAACCCAGAATTTAATGAAAATATCGATGAAATTATTATTATTAATCCTTATTGTTATGATAAATTCAAAAATAATAAATATATGAATTTATTATATTCCGTTTATTATCCTAAATGTTTTAATGTTATTGATTAATTTTTTATTTTATTTTTTTTATTTTAAATATATTTTTTTTATTTTATTTTTTTTATTTTAAATATATTATTTAATTTTTAAATGAAAAAATTGATTTATTATTTTTTTTATTTTTAATTTTATTTTTATAATAAATAAAAATAAATATATTATTTTAATTTAAATGGAAAATATTAAATATATTAATTTAAAAGATATAAATGAAGATATATATTTTATATCAAATTTAAATATACAATATAATATAAATGGGATATGGATTAATTTTTATAATAATGAAGATTATGAAGATATAATAAAAAAGAATAAAAATATATTTGAAACAATAATAAATAAAATATTTACATCAAATTATAAATTATATAATAAAAATATAAAAGAAATAAATTTAAAGAATTATATAGAAATAGATAAATATGATTATTATACATATGGAAATTATGGGAATAATGATAAAAAATTAGATTGTAAAAATTTAAATTCATATTTATTTTTTGTTTTATGTTTTTATATTTTAAAATTTAATAAAAATATTGAAAATGATTTTTTAAATATTCTAAAATATAATTTATATTATGTTGATTATTATGAAATAAATAATAAAAAAGAAATCAATAAATTATTTTTTAAGAAAAATATATTTAATGATATTATTAATTTAAATTTAGATTTACAAATTGCTTTTAAATTTTTAAATTCTTTTGATAAAATAATTAATAAATCTATTTCTAATGATTATATCGAATTTGATAAAAATGGTAAAAAAATTTCTAATAAATTCTGTAAATTAACTTTATCTAATAATTTAGAACTTATTAATATTCATAATAAATTATTTTATTTTAATGACCACGATGATGATAATGATATCAAAAAAAATAAATTATATAAAAATAATTATATATCAAGATTTAAAGATGAATATGATTTATTATTTTATGAAATTTTAATTATTATTTGTAATGATAAAAATAACAATAATAATTTATTACTTTAATTTTTTTCTTATTTTTTTATTTTTATAAATAATAAAAAATATATTTTAATTTTTTTTTAATACAAATTTTAAAATTTAAAAATTAAAAATTAAAAATTTAAAAATAAAAATTTAAAAAATAAAAATTAAAATTTTAAAAATAAAAATTAAAAAAATAAAAAATAAAAAAAATAATTAAATAAATATGAATTATAAAAAAATAAAAATATAGAATAAAAATAAAAGAAAAATAATAAGAAAATAATATATAATAGGATATATAATAAAAAAATGAGTGAAAAGAAATTTACGATAGAAAAAGAATATAAACTACCGAAAATAGATATAAATTATAAGAAAGAGAATATAATAACATATAATAATGAGATATATTTAAGGAAATTATCATATGGATTTAATACATATTATTCGGATTGTATAATAAGATTATTAGAGACATTACAGAAATTTAAAGATCCGAAGATATGGAATATAATAAATGATTGTTATTATGAAATAAATGAATATGATAAAACAATAAAAGATGAATTTAAAAAGAAATATAAAATAGAATTTGATAATAATGAGTATTATAAATTATATGAAGTATTAAAGAATTATGAGATAAATGTTAAAGATAGTTTAATATTTGATGATATAACCGAAAAATTATTAAAATCGAATGTATTAGGGAAATCAAATATAAATAAGATAAAAATAAATGAAAAAGAAAAAAAAACATATACATCAATAATATATAATCCAGATTTAGAATTAAATAGAATTCAAGAAGAAACAATATTAAAAGATTTTTTAAATATATTAAAATATATATCAATAAATTTAAATTCTAAAGGAGATTTTATTATCAAAATTTATACTAATTTTTTATTATTAACAAATCAAATTATAGCATTATTAACAAATTTATTTAATGATGTATATATATATACACCAAATTTAAGTGAAATATATAGAAATGAAAAATATATTATTTGTAAATCTTTTAATAAGAATGAAAAGATTTTAAAAATTATCGATGAAATAATGGATATAAAAAATTATATATATGATTGTGGTATAGAATTAAATGATGATTTTAATAATATTATAAAAAAAAGAAATTATGATTTAATTGTTTATCAAGCTTATTGGTGTAATAAATTAATAGAATATCTAAATAAACAAAATTTTTATGGTGAAGATTATAATAAATATAGAAATATTCAAATTGATTTTACTGAAAGATGGTGTAATAAATTCTTATCTTAATTTTTTTTATTTTATTATTTAATAATATTTTTTTTTATTTTTATTTTTTTTTTAAAATATTTTTTTATTTTTTTTATTAATAAAAAAATTAAATAATGATTATATCGATATCATCCATATTAGCATTTAGATTTAATAATTTTTCATCAATATCATTAATATCTTTTAAAAATGTATTTTTCATATAATCTAAATTTTTATCTTTAAGTAATTCTATTAATATTTTTCTTTGTTGTTTTAAAACATATATTTCATCTATATTTTTATATTCATTTATATATTGTTTTGAATTAATATAATTATTTGTTGGATTATTATAATTAGAAGAATTAGAAAATAAATTATTAATAAAAGAAGGATTATATAAAATTAATGTAATAAAACATATTAATGAAAAAAATATTATTTCAAAAAAATTTATTATTTTTTTAATTTTAAACATTTAAATTAACAAAAAAAACTAATATAAATAAATTACATATATTTTAATTATTTTTATTTATCAATTTTATTTATTTTTGTTTTGGTATTGACTTTTTTATTTTTCCAGATAAATTTTTTGATGTTATATATCCCTCATCATCATATTCATCATCATCCAGCATATCATCAATATATCTATAATCAATATCTTCCTCAACAATATCATCATCATTATTAATATCTTTATCATTAATATCTTCATTAATATTAATATCTTCCTCAACAATATCATCATCATTATTAATATCTTTATCATTAATATCTTCATCATTATTAATATCTTTATCATTAATATCTTCATCATTATTAATATCTTCCTCAACAATATCTTTATCATTATTAATATCTTTATCATTAATATCTTCATCAATATTATTATCTTTATCATCAATATCTTTATTAATATCAATATCTTTATTAATATCAATATCTTCATTAATATTAATATCTTCATCAATATCAATATCTTTATTAATATCAATATCTTCATTAATATTAATATCTTTATCATCAATATCTTCAACAATATCTTCATCAATATTAATATCTTTATCAATATCAATATTTTTATTTATAGTTTTATTATTAATTAAAATATTTTGTTTAATATTAGTATCGATAGGTGGATTATCGATAATAAAAATATAATTACAATAAAGAGATATACCATAAAAATTACTATGTTGATTAAGATAAATATTATTAAAAGAAATAATAGGTTTAATAATAGTATCTTTATGAATATATTTTTTTAAATCATCTATATATTTAATATCATTAATTGGAGAAAAATTATTAGAGGATTTATTAAATTTATATAAAAAGAAATTATCAGTATCAATACATTTATTATTATAATCGTAAGGAATTTTAATATTAGAGAAAATATAATTATTTTTATTACGTATAATTTTATTATATTTAGTTCTTGAATTTTTAAAAATAGAATTAATTTTACTATTATGAAAATCAATATTTTTTAAATTTTCTAAACTAAAATAATCATCAAATAATTTAAATTTATCATATAAATATTTTAAATTTGGATTATTTAAATCTAAAAGGATATTTAATTTATATCTTCCAGGACTATTTATATCTATAAATTTATTATAATCACCAATACCAAAACCTAATATAGGAATTTCTTTACAAAAAATATATAATGGTTTATCTTTATAATAAAAAGGAATAGAATATAAATAACCATTAAATTTATTATTTTTAGATTTATATTGTTCAATTTTAAGATTATTTATATTGAATTGAGAAATTTTAATTAAAGACATTAATTTATAAATGAAATTATAAATTAAATTGTAAATTAAAAATTATTAAATGAATAATATTAATAAATTAATTAAAATAAATAATAAAAAAATATATTAATAAATTAAAAAATCAATTTTATTAAAAAATTATATTTCACCACTTCCATCACTATCAGCAGCATCTTCATCAATTTGTTCTACTTTTTTTTTATTTTGTTTAGGTTTATTTGATTGTTTATTATTTTTTTTAGAAGATGTATTAGGTTTAGGTGGCTTTTTAATAACTTTAGGTTGTTGTTCTTCATCAATTTCATTATCATCTATATTATTATCATCTTCATTACCATCATCATTATTTTCATCTTTATTATCATCATTATTTTTATCTTTATTATTATCATCATTATTTTCATCATTATCATCATTTTTATTATCATCGTTATCATCATTTTTTTTATCATTATCATCATCATCATCATTATCATCATCTTCATTAATATCATCATTTAATTCAATAGCTTCATCGGAATCAATAGAATTAGTAATATCATCATTAGATTTTTTATTTGATTTTTTACTATTCTTTTTTTCAGTTATTGCATCAATATTAAAAGTATTGTTAATTTGAACAGGTTGTTCACTTATATTATCATCTAATTCATAACCTAAAGTAGTTTTACTTTTTCCTTCATTTATGATAGATAATTGTTCACATCTTAAAGTTATACCCCATTGATGTAAAGCTTGACTAATCCAAATTTTTTGGAAATAAATAATAAATTTAAGAACTGCACCTTTTCTAATAACCTGTTGTAAATCATCTAAATTTTTAATACCTACTAATGGATGATTTAAATTATCATCACATAATTTATAAATTTTAAAATTATCACTAAATTGATTTGTTTTTTTATCATAAGGTAATTTAATACTTACTTTATCAAAAGTAGGATAATCTTTTTTTTTTAAACCTGATGGTTTTTTCTTTATTAATGGCATATATTTATAATTGACTGGTTCCTCATCTTCTGATTTACCATTATTTTCTAAATTTAATAAATCTTTTAAAATATCATTTTTCTTTGATAAAACATATTTATCTATTTGTTTTAAAACATTTTTAAATTGTTTTAAATTTTCATCATTATTTTCTGTATCATTATCATCATAAAAATTAATTGACAAATTATACATATTTTCACCATTTTTTTTTGCTCCGTGTATTTTCGGATTATATGTTGGTAATCCTGCATATGAAATTAAATTTATATTATGATTACATTTTAAATAGAATTTATCTTTATTATATGTTATAAATGTTGTTAATATTTGACTTTTTTCTTGTTGTGTTTTTATATCCTTTTCTGTTATAGGTTTAACATTTAATTTTGTTAAATCAAAATTTGAAATAGGAATTGAAATATTTTTTTTTTGTTCACTCATTTTTATATTAAATAACTTATAATTTAACTTAAAATAACAAAAAAATAATAAAATTAACTTAAATTATTTATAAATTATATAAAAATTTAATATTTAAATAATTTTATTTTCATTTTTTATAATTTTATCAATTTTTTATTAATAATTAATTATTATTAATAATTTCATAGGAGATATTAAATATTATAATTATATAAATAATAATATTTTAATAATATTTTAAAAATTATTTATTTAATTTCATTTATTTTAATTTCATTTGTTATTTTTTCTAAATCATCTAATTTATCTAAATTTTCAAAAATATTAATTGGTTTAATTTTATTATCAATAACAATTTCATTTTCTACTAATTCTTCATCAAATTCATAACTTAAAAATTATTATCATCTTCACCTTTAAATTTAATAAGTAATTGTTCACATAATAAAGTAATTCCCCACTTGTTAAAATGCCTTGTATCAATCCAAACATAATTAAATTTAATAATAGGTTTAATAATAGCTCCTCTTTTTATATAATTTCTTAAATCATTAATATTATTTATATTAATACGACGGGCTTTATTATCAGCACATAATATATAAACTTTAAAATTTTTTTTAAAACATTTTTTTTGATGATCATAAGGTAATTTAATATTTACTTTATCATAAGTTATATATTTAACATTATCATCAACATCATATTTTTTTTTGTTTAATGTACAATATTTAATACTATTTTTTTCATCATTATCAAAATTTTCTAAAATTAAATCTTTATTATTAATCATATATTGATCAATTAAATTTAATACATCTTTTAATTTTTTTAAATTTTCATTATTATCATCAAAATTAATTGTTAAATTATACTTCTCATTTTCTTGTGTTTTAAAATTATTTGACGGTATTCCACTATAACCTATTAATCTTAAATCATCACATTTTAAATAAAATTTATGATAATAATTATTAGGATCATAATAATTTTGGTCATAATATATAAATGTCATATAACAAATATTTTTATTTTTTTTTTGATTATTTAAATTATCTCTTGTTAAAGGTTTAATATTAAATTTAGATATATCAAAAGAATTTATTGGAATTGATTTTTTAGAATTCATTTTTAAATTAATTTTAACTATAAAATATGATAAAATATTAATAAATAATATTAATAAAATATATAATAAAATATATAATAAATAATATTAATATATTATTTATCAATTTTTATTAATAATGTAATGTATGGTTTTCATTTAAGTATTAATAAAATTAAAGATAATTATATTATAGATGAACATATAAATAAATATATAAAATATAATTGTAAAACAATTCAATTATTTAAAGAAGATTATGATTTAATTAAAGATAATATATTATTAAATAATTTTGAAGAAATAGTTATTCATTCATCATTTATAATAAATATATGTAATTATGAAAGTTATTATACAAGAAAATTATTAGAAAAAGAAATAAAATTTTGTTTAAAAAATAATATTAATTATTATATTTTACATATGGGTGTTAAAATGAAAAATATGGATGAAAAAACTGCTATTAAAAATATGTTTAATATGTTATTATATATTAATAAAAAACTAAAATTATATAAAAATAATAAATTTAATTTATGTTTAGAATTATTATCCGGTTCTAAAAATGATTTATTATTTGAATTATCTACTTTCTCTAAATTCTATCATCTCCTTTTAAAAAATCCTTTTTTAAATAATATTAAAGTTTGTTTAGATATATGCCATTTATATACTTCCGGTATTAATTTTAATAATATTAAATTAATTAAAAAATTTATTAAAGATGTTGATAATTATATAAATTGGTCTAATGTTAAAGTTATTCATTTTAATAACTCTTTTTATGATTTTAATACTAAATTAGATAAACACGATAATTTAAATTCTGGTAAAATTAAATTAAAATATTTATTATTATTATTTAATTTCTTCTTAAAAATAAATAAAATTATTATTTTCGAATTAAATGATATCGATATTAATTTAAAATCTCTTAATCTTATTTAATTTAATTTTATTTTATTTTATTTTTATTTTATTTTATTTTATTTTTATTTTATTTTATTTTATTTTATTTTATTTAATTTTATTTTATTTTAATTTTATTTTAATTTTAATAAAATAAAAATTTTAATAATTTAAATTATAATTATTTTTAATTTAAAAATTTTTAAATAATTAAAAAAAATAATTATTTAAAAAAAATAATAAAAAAATAAAAAACTAAGAAAAATAAGATTTTAATAATATCAATAATATATATAATTATATATTTTTTTAGTTTAAAAATGTCTATAAAAATACTTAAAGATATAATTTATACTAAGTGTTTATATGCGTCATATGTTTGTTCAAACATAGATAATATAAAAGATTTTGATAAAATAATAGAAACAAAAGAAGAATTAGATAATATATATAAACAAGTGAATGATAATATACCATATGATGAGATAAAGAAATATGTATATATAAAAGAGAATATAACGACGATATTAAATATATGTAAGAAGAATATGATGATATTAATATTTTGTATGTATAATATGAATGTAAAAAAAGATTTTGAAACAAAGATAATAAAATATATACATAATCAGGAGGATAAGATAATATTTAATTCAGAGATGATATCAAAAATAAATGAATATAGTGAGATAATAAAGAATTTTTATAAAATGTATGAAAAAGATAAAAAAGAGAATAAAAAAGATGAGAATATAGATAATATAATAGAATATGGATTATCGAAAAAGATAATATATAATGTATTAGATTTAAATAATAAAGATGCAACAGATAATTTAAAATTATTTTCAATAATAAGATATATATTAACAATAAAGGAATATAATTATGATAAGATACCGATAATAAAAATAATAAATCAAGAATTATTTAAAAATACAGAAACAACATTTATAAATTTATATTATTCGACAGAAGAGAAAATTAATATAGATACAATAGAAAGTTTATTTACACCTACACAGAATAATCAAGGTTATGCTTCAACAGTATATGATTTATTAATAGAGAATAAGAAATTTAAAATAAATAATATAAAAGAGGATATAAATAAATTAATATCATCAAATATAATATATCCAATAACAGAAGAGTTTTTATTAACACATAATTATAATGAGAAATATGGGACACAACAAAAAGAAGATTTAAAAGAGATAAATAATACAAAATTCGATTATATATTTAATAAAATAAATAATACAATAAAAAATCCAATAAAAGATAGTAAAGATGAGAGTATAACAATTAATAATTATGAGAATATTAAATTATTAAATAAGATGGAGAAATCATTAAATAATCCTAAAATTATGAATAATTATAATATTCTTAAATATTATAATGATAATATTTATGTTAATTATATTGATTTTATACATTCTGGATTTTCTTATACTTTAAAAAATAATTGTTCATCTATTCGTGCTGCTTCTTTTAATGGTAAAAATAAAAATATTTTAATTAGAAACTGTAGTTCTGGAGAAGTTATTAATATTATTGGTTTTGTTTTATTAAATGATAAAGGAATTTTAGATTTATCATTAGATGATTTAATTGATAATAATTTTTCTTTATCTGAATTTACTACTAATATTTATAATAAATTAAATAATAAAAAATATAATCCTTGTTATTATTTATTTGATAATGATAATAAAAATGATGATGATACTTTAAGCGAAGATATCGAAGAGATTATTAAAGGTGGTAAAATTAATTCTAAAAATAATATTCATCTTAATAAAAATAAACTTAAAAATGAAAAAGATAAAAATATAAATATAAATGAAGAAAAAAATAAAGATGAAGAAAAAATTAAATTTAGTGATAAATATTGTATTAATTTAACATCTAAATTATATGATAATATAATTAATATATTAAATGATATTGTTTTAATGGAATTTTTAAAAGTTTCAAAAGAAAATAAAGAATTTGATTATAAAAAAGGGAAACAAATTATAGAAAATATAATTAATTTTAATTTAATTGATATTATAGAAAATAACCCTAAAATAAAATTAGATTTAATTTATAAATCTTCTTTATCTTTAAATTTAAATAATAATAAAGAAAATAAAGAAGAAAATAAAGAAGAAAAAAAATTTAAATTATATGGATATGATGATAATATGATAAAATTAAAAGATATAAAAATAAAAAAGAAGAAAGAAATATTAAATATAGATTTATCAAAAAAGAAATCAAAAATAGAAAATTATGATAAAGAAAAAATAAAATCAATATGTCAACATTATATTGATTTAAATGAATTAATGCTGAATAGAGGAAATAAAGATGCGGTAAAATTTAATTCATTATTATATAATTTTGGAGTGAAATATGTTAAAGTAAATCAATATGGGGATAAATTTTGTAAAAGTTGCGGAGAAGAATTAAATTTAGGTAATTTTTTAGAAAGTGGTTCATATAATAGTGATAAACAATTTGTTGTTCAAGAAAGTTTTATTATAACACATTTAGAGGATTTAGATGAATATAAACAATTTGGAGGAAATGATGGAGTTATAAATGGTTTAGATAATTTATTAAATAAAATTGCTTCTATTTGTGATTTAAATTATTTAATTGGGACAAAAACAAAACCAAGAAGTGCCCGAAGAGAATTAACAAAAAATATAATAGATTTAATAATAGAAAATAATAAATTATTAAAAAATAGATATATTGAAAGAAATAAATATGCCGATGAAAAATATAATATAAATAGAAAATTAAGCTGTTTGTATGTTTTTGATTTATCGAATGATGTTTTTAAAAATTTATCTGATAGTAAAGATTTTTATAAACAAAATAAATTTAATAATTTAGTTATTTTTTCTTTAATTATGATTGCTTTAGATATGGATATCTCTAATATTATTAATTTACCTCAATCTAATAATAAATTAATTGATTTTAAAACTTTTAAAGATGTCCATAAACAATTATTTAGAGATATTAAACTTAATACTGGTAATAATATTATTGAAATCACTAAAATCACTTTATTCTGTTATATAATATATGTTTTATCGACCCAATTATCTAAATATAATTTATATATTATAAATGATGAAGAAAAAACAAAATATAATAAAAAATTAAGATTTAATCCTATTATACAAAATAAATTAATTCATTCTATTATTGATATATTTAATTCTATTATGGAAAATTATTTATATATTAAAAATCATAAAGATAAATTTACTTCTTCTTTATTCCAATTATATGATATTATTACTATGAAATTCTTCACTAAATTAAATGATATTTATACTAATAAAAATGTTATTGATAAATTTAAAGAAAAAACTATTAAAACTTTAAAATTAGATGATAATATTATTAATGATATTAATTTAGGTGATTATAAAAAAGAATATATAAAAGAAGATGAAGATATTATTAATTTATTAAATAATAAAAATATTATTTATTATAATGATAAATTATTAAAATCTATTGATTATGGTGATTTAAATTATAGTAATTCTTTAATTTGTGATGATGGACATATCCACGAATGGGAAAAAGATAAAAATAAATTAAATTATGATGGGAAAGATGTTAAATGTATAAATTGTAATAAAAAATTATCAGAAGTATTTAATAAAACAAATTATAATGAAAAATTATTTGATAATTATACTAATCAAAAAATTAATACTATTGGTAATAAATATTGTCCTTCCGGAACTCCTCATTTATTTAAATTTAAAGGTGATAAAGAAATTTGTGAATTATGTGGTTATATAAAAGGTGATAAAATTAAAAATGATGATATTAATAAAATTAAAAACTCATTTTATAAATATATTTTAATTAATAATAATTATGATATTCATAAATTAAATACTATCGATATTTTTAATAATTTAAAAAATAAATATAATAAAGATATTAAAACTAATCCTTTCGATTTATTAAGTAAATATTTATTAGATAAAATTGGAACTAAAATTAATATCGATAATGATGAATATTTTATTAATACTAATATTTATATCTTTGACCATAATAATATTGGTTATAATCTTAAAGAAAATTTAGAAATCCCTGAAGATAAAATACATTTTATTAATAATCATCCTTTCTTTAAAGAAGATGTCTATTATTATTCTACTTTAAATAAAATTGAAGTTTATTATTCCTTTATTACTAATAAATTATTAGGTTATCGTGAACAAAATAAAAATTATATTCTTTTACAATCTAAAAATAATTATTACGCTAAAATTAAATATTCTATTATTACTAAATTTAAATATATCTTCTTTAAAAAATTCTTCTCTACTATTTCTAACTCTTTTAATATCTTTGAACTTATTTATGATACTTTTATTAATTCCTTTAAATTTATTAATGAATTACTTACCTTTATTTTTATGATTAATAATAAAAAAAAATTCTTAGAAACTAAAGAAACTAAAACTATTGAAAAAGAAATGGATGATTTAATTAATGCTGATAATAAAATTAATGATATTACTTATGAAAAATTAGAAATCGAAAAATATTATTCTAATAATTTTAATATTAATTCTAATGATATCTTCTTTAATTGGAATGATATTTTATATTCTATTATGGATAATCTTAACACTGATGATAAAATTAAATCTTTAAATATTAATGATGTTATCGATAATTTTAATGTCTTAAATCAATATCATTTCTTTAATTATCTTTATTATTATATTATCTCCGAATTTATTAATCTTGATAAAAAACATAATATTATTACTTTTATTATCGATTTTATTAATAACTTCTTTAATAATAACTCTATCCAACCTTATTTAAATATTACTGATTATATTACTTTCTTAGGTAAAATCAATTTTATCGATTTAGAATTAGATAATTTAATTAATATTGATGAAGATGAATTAGAAAAAGCTAAAAAACAAATGGAAAATATTATCGAAGGAACCGATGACGGTAATGATGAAATTAATGATGGTTATAACTTATATCAAGATGGTGATGATGATAGTGATGATGATAATTTAGATGGTGATATCAATGGTTTAAATAGAGAACCAGGTTATTTTGACCTTAAATTTTAATTCTCTATTATTTAATTCTATTATTTAATTCTTTTTTTATTTTTTATTTTAATTTTTTTATTTTTTATTTTAAAAATATTTTTTAATATTATTATTTTTATAATAATAATATTATTTTTATAAAATAATAAAAAAAATTGATTTGTTTTTTTTATTAATATTACTTATATTATTAAAATTATATATTCTTTTCAAAATATTTATATTATATAATAGTTTTTATTAAAACTTTAAATTATATTTATTTTAATTTATAAACCTTAATTATAATATTATGACTTCTAAATTTTCTCAAGAATTTGGTAATATTATTTGTTTTAATAAACAAAATATTATTAATAATCTAATTAAACAAAATATTCATAATAATATTGATATTATTAATGATAAATATAATAAATTAACTCAATACTTTAAAGAATTTATTGATTATATTTATAATTATCGTTATAATATTGATAATATTGATAATAATGATATTTTCTTTGAAACAAAAATTAATGATGACTTTATTATTAATAATTCTAATTATATTCAACATATGGCTTTTTTAACTTTTTCTTATTTTAGAGATTTTAATAATAAAATTACTGATGATATTAAAAATAATATTATTAATGTATTTAATGATACTTTAATTAGAATTATTTAATTTTTTTATTTTTTTTCTTTTTATTATTTATTTTTATTATCTTTATAAATATATTTATATATAATTAAAGACATTTATATATAATTAGAGATTTTTTTATATAATTAGAGATATTTATAGATATGTATATATAATTAGAGATATTTTTAGATATTTTTAGATATTTATAGATAATTAAGGATATTTATATATAATTAAATAATTAGAGATAATTAAGGATATTTATAGATATTTATAGATAATTAAAGATATTATATATATTTATAAACATTTACAAACATTTATGATATTTATAGATATTTATAGATATTTATAGATAATTAAGGATATTATATATATTTATAAACATTTACAAACATTTATGATATTTATAGATATTTATAGATAATTAGAGATATTTATAGATATTTATAGATAATTAAGGATATTATATATATTTATAAACATTTACAAACATTTATGATATTTATAGATATTTATAGATATTTATAGATAATTAGAGATATTTATAGATATGTATATATAATTAGATATATTATATATATTTATAGATAATTAAAGATAATTAGAGATAATTAGAGATAATTAGAGATAATTAGAGATAATTAGAGATAATTAGAGATAATTAGAGATAATTAGAGATAATTAGAGATAATTA
>Ga0247610_10003605_pt1 | contig 16875 bp, 26 predicted proteins | sample 174DNAGHGhighgp2_FD_193483 | JGI IMG/M metagenome (GOLD analysis project Ga0247610, IMG submission 193483) | Sheep rumen microbial communities from Palmerston North, Manawatu-Wanganui, New Zealand - 1742 DNA GHGhigh gp2 | ecosystem: Host-associated > Mammals > Digestive system > Stomach > Rumen... | reverse complement strand
CTTGTCCATCAGGAAGCTTTCGGTTGCCTGCACATTCTTTATCAAACAAACGAATAAGTTTATCCACACGCGTTTCTGGGTCATCCGTTTCACACGAATGCAATAGACAAGTTGATTCTCCAGTCTTAGGATCTCCAGCCAACATTACAATATTCAAATCTTTATCAACCAAATCAAGAGTCAATGCAGTTTCTAATGACCATTGATAAAGTGGTTCTGATTTGCATTTTGCAATTTCAGCAGTACGTATTTTCTCCAATAACTCCTCATCAATTGGAGCTTGCATATGATTCCAAATCTGTATTGTCTTTGCTTCTCTGCCTTCTACAGGCCATGAAGCAGTCTTACCATCATTAGGTATGTTTCCAAGTATTTTTGTTTCCATAATTATTATATAATCATTTTTTCCCAGTATGCATAATTGCTTTCATTATCAGGAGCATTAAATTGCCAAACCATATTAAGCCCAAATATTCTTATAATTATAAATGGCACTGATTCTAATTCTCTTAACCCAAATGTATATTTATATTGTACATCATCAATTATTATCAATATCCATTTATTCTTAAAATTCCATATATGAGGATGATCCCACCAATACCAAGTATATATATGATTTTCCAGGCATTTGTATGAGCATATTTTCCAAGTAAATTCTATTGATGGAAATTTTGCATTATCTACATTTTTTAGCCAAGTCCTGAGTGGCTTAAATATATTAAATGTATTAATATATATTGGTATATGTTTTCTTACATAATATAATAATTTCATATTTATTAAAAGCCAATCTTTCTTTCTATTTTTTTAGAGAAATCATTTTCTTCTTTATAATTATAAATATCAGCCAACGACATATCTTCTTTTACTTCTTCTCCCAATAGCTTTGAAGCTTTTTCTTTATTAAGTTTCTTAAATTCATATTTGCACGAAAGTCTTCCTTTTCTTAATAATGCTTTATCAATTTTATTTAAATTAGTATTGAACGTACATATTAATTTAATGCCAAGAACATCCGCAATTACACCATCTGTAATGTTCAATATTGTTGTCATAACTGGATTATATCCTTCATCTCTGCTCATTAATGCCTTTTCACAGTCTTCTAATATAAATATTGTATTTTGATTATCTAAAAAATATGACATTAGTTTTTCTTGTGAAGCATTTAATAGTAAAGATCCATCCATGAATACGAAATCTTTTTCTGGATATTTTGTTATAAGATGCTTAATCAAAGATGTTTTTCCAGTTCCAGGCTCTCCGTAAAATAACATTAATGAAGCATTGTTTTCACTTTCAATTATATTGCATATTTTATTATATGGTTCTTTAAAATCATCATTATAGTTTTTATCTACATCTATATTATATTCTTTATATTCATACCATGATGTATATATTGAATTACTAACATCTATAGCAGCTATTCCAAATTCTACTCTTTCTTCTTTTACTGACTTTACGAAAAGTTCTTTAATTTGATTGAATATTCCTTCAATATTTTCAGGAGCACAAAATATTTCTTCATAATAGTTTGCCATTTCACTGTCTTCAGATAACGTTATCTGAATTAAGAAATTATTAATATTTGAAGTTTCATAGAAAAATGGCTCTCTTAATATTAAATATTCATGAGGAGAATAACACAATATCTTATATCCATCTTTATCTTTATTTTCAATGAAGTTTTTCAATAATGCGCGTGAATCTATCTTACTTTTTATATTTTTTCTTTGATTAAAAAAACTATCTGATGAGTGATGATAATCTAACTTTTCATCTTTATTATAGAATATCCTATAGCAATGCGGTATTTCTCCATATATACTCATATACATTGCTCCTAGATAATCATCTGTATGTGAATTAAAATTTTTAAATAACTCAATAATATTTTCGTCTATACTTGATTTTGCCATATATATTTAATTAAATTATTATACAATATTAAATATAGATAACTAATAAGGCTTATTAAATTATTATTTTTATTAAATTATAATTTACGACCAAAATTAACAAATTTTAATTTAAGAAAATGGACTTATTATTTGATATAGGAGAAACATACGGAATCTGGGGAATAATAGTAGTAATAGTGTGTATGATAATGTTCGTGCTAATTAAATGGGTTAGTAAGAAAATGTTTGATGATGTTTCCTCAGGTTTAGAAAAAATAGGTGAAAATTTAACTGAACAGATATCTAAGCAAAATGAATCATTGACAAAAGTAATAATAGAGCAACAAGATAAATTATTTAATCATTTATTAGATGAAAAGAAAAACGAAGTAAAACGACATAATAACATGGTTAATGATAAAGAAGACTTAGCAGTTGATATAAATAATTCATTACGTGATATTATGAACATACATAATTCACAACGTGCATATATATTAGAATTCCATAATCATAATGAAAACTTAAGTGGTGTTCCTTTTGTTAAGTTCTCTTGCAAATATGAATGGTTTGAGCAAGGATATGATCCATTGTTCGCAACATGTAAAGATATGCCATTTGGTTCTATAGCACAGATAGTAAAAGACATACGTCATAGTGAATTGCAATGCGTAATATATACAGACTTAGAAAAATTCAGAGCTGAAAACCCATCTATTTATCATTATATTAAGAGTGATCAATCTAAAGCATTTATATTTAAAGCAATGTATGATAAGAATAATATACTTATTGCTTTACTTGTTTTAGAATATAACTATGATATTGATCCAAGTAAGATTAATTTAAATAAGATAAGTGTACAAGCTGCAGAATTGACACAATTAATAAATTTAAGATATAAATATACTTAATTGATGCCATGAGAAAAAGTAAGGTTGCGCCACAGATACCAATATTCATTACAGTACGTGGATATAATAATGATGTTATTAAAAAGCATAAAGAAGCTTTGAAGTTTTCATACTTGTTTATAAAAGAACAAGGATTGTTTTCTCAGACATATATAATATCAGATAATAAAGAAATATTAAATTATGCTATTGATTTAGGATTTACAAATACTATACATTATCCATGTGGATCAAAAAAAGACTTAAAATATTTAGAATATCTTGCGACATATAGATATGGAGTTGAAAATGACTATCATCCTGATTGGATTATATTATTGAATATTAATCAATTATTCAATTCTCGCACATTGATAGCAGATTGCATACAGAATATAGATAATAAATATGATGTAGTTGCTTCATATACTGAGATATCAAATAGAAGTCATTTCTTTATTGATGAATCATTATCAAAAAATAATAAGGATATGCATTTATTATCAAGTGAGTATGATCGTGTTAAAATGGTGGATGCGTCAATATATGCAGTAAAAACTGATTTTGCGTTTTCTTGTATGGAATATGATGATCCATCTAATCATTTCTGGAACGGCAAAATAAAATATTTTAAAAATTCATCTGTATATACTGATATATATGATATTGATGATATATTGAAATATTATAAAATTACTAATACATTAATAGAAGCACAAAATATAAAATAAAAGGTAGTCAGAAGACTACCTTAGTTTATTTAAAATCCTTTTCAATTTCTTTCTTTAGATTATTAAGATCATTCAAATACATTTGCTTTTCTGTAGTATTGCGAATATATTCAAGTTCTTTTTTCATTTCTTCATTTTGCTTAAGTAATTCATCTCTTTCCTCAATTGTTACTTTTGACATTGGAGTACTGATTAATTCCATTGGAAGTTTATAATTATCCATGTCAATTTTAATATCTGCTTTAGACCTATTACGAATCTTAAGTTTGCCATTACAAACTAATGTAATGAATTTTACTAATTCGTCATTCTTTTTAATTCGTTCTTCAAGAATCTTAACCATTTTCTTTTTTCGCTCAGTATAGATTCCTAAACGATAATTGACAAAATATTCAATTACATCTTTCTTACCAGCAAAATTCTTAAGCTTATGATTTTCATCCAAAAGCCATAATAAATCATCAGGAAGTTGCTTAATTAACTTAAACTTATTTGCTATTCGTTTTCCTGAACGATCTTTTTTCATTTCAACTGCAAGTTGTTTCTTTGGAAATGTTATTTCATAATTAACACCGCCATCAGTTGACTTATTTTTCCAATCCTTAATATATTCTTCTTCCTTAAACTTAATTAAAAGTTTTTCAAAATCTTCATATGAAACATCTGCTGGAAGATCTGTTACATTCATAAAGTCTTTAGCTTGATTTAATTTCCATTCTCCATAATTAAACCAATTTCCATCTTCATATCTCCAATTTGATTTCTTAATTCCACGAATATAAGGATATATAACAGTTTTAATTTTATCTTTTTTATCAGCACGTGCTTCAATTACTTCTTTACATGCTTCAATAATATCTAATGGATTATATGCTTGGTTATGCATTGAATAACCTACGGCAACACCAATATTATTCTTACATAATACTGTAGGAATAATTGGAAGATATGTCATTGGCTCAACGTATTGTCCTTCTTCAAATACAAAATCTAATAAATCATAATCAGTCTTATAAATAAGATCCATATATTTTGAATGCTTCACATAAAGATAACGAGGAGCACCAGCAGATTCAGGATCTCTTAATGAACCTACTTGAGAATCAGATTCTAATGGATTCAAGTTATCATTAAATGACTTGCACATATTGACGATCGTATTCGATAAACTAATGTCGCCATGTGCATAAAGAGATACTCGCATAGTATCTCCAGATAAGGCTAATAGTTTATATAGTTTTCCGTCTTTAGTTGTACCTGCAAGAGCAGCATGCATTATTTTTCTAGCTCCTGGTTTAAATCCGTCAATTACAGATGGTATAGCGCGTTCCTCCAAAACACTGAATGCATAATTAAGATATTCAGTGTTCAAAAAATTTGTTATAGTTCTTTTTGTTATTTTCTCCATATAAATATAAATATTCTAAATATAATATAGAAAAATAAAAGGAACTATTTAAATAGTTCCTTAATTATTTTATGTTATATTAATTATATTTTTTTTATTTATTAAAATTCTACGCATACCCATGCATAACCCATGTCTCCAGAATCTATAACATATATTTTTCTATCATCTTTAGATTTAAATTTCATTAATATTGAATTATCACCAAATCCTTCTTGTGCATATTCTGGTGTGTAATCCCACCAACTTCCTTTTTTAAATATAGATTCTATAGCTTCATCTGCATCATTATGACCTCCAGAATTTCCATCATATTTTATAATACCAAAATTCTCATCATTTATATCTTTAAATAAATCTTTTATTTGTTTAGCAGTAAACATTACTTCGCCAACCCATCCATTTTTAAATTCTTTAATTGCTGCTTCAATTAAATCTTGACTTCCAAGTTTGTCATCGCAATAAAAATTATTTGGTATTTTTATTAAAGATGATTTTTCGTTATAAGTTGGCTTTTTAGGTTTTTGTTTTCTTTTTCTTTCTTTTTCTGCCTTTTCTTCTGCCTTTCGTTTTTCTTCCGCAGCTTTATGTGCAGCCTTTTCAATTTCTTCAAATTCTGTTGTATCTAAATTTTCAATCCAATTACTAAATATTTCTTTATTTTCCTTACTTAATGCTATAACTGCAAAACCTTTACCCCACTCACGGTTACTTTCAAGATACAATATACCGTCATTATCAACCGGGTCTCCTTTTTTATAGTTAAACCATAAATCACGGTGTCCCCAATATTTTGGTAATAAGTTAGACATATAATCTTTTATATGCTCTGGCACATTACTATATTCTTTTGCTGCGTCCATTTTAAATGATGCAGCTTTATCTGATAGTGATATCTCTTTTACAATTAGTTCATATTCACCAATAACTTTTTGCTTATCATTATCAATATCTAATGCATAAACAGTAAAATTTTTCTTATTTAATACATCTTTAAAAGTAGTTTTTATTTGATTGCCGCAATCTCTATTAAAAAGTTTAAATAACTCAGTAGCAGCACCAAACCACTTCATACTTAATTTTTCATTAATATATACTATTATATTTTTCATAACTAATAAATATTTTTTTTTATATATATAATAATAAAAATTATTATAAAAAATAAACTTAAATATACTTTTATTTTATGAATTTAACATCTGTTTTCGTGTTTCTGAATCTCCTTTTGCAAACCATTTTCTAAACATACTATCTGCTGCTTCATCTTTTTTGAAATATATGAATTTTGGTTCTTGATACATTTCTTTTGATTCTTTATCTGAAAGTCCACCCAATCCTTTTGTATATTTATGTGTATAACCTTTAAGTTTCTTTTCAGCTTCTTTAAATTCTTCCATAGTATAGAACTTCTGGCAGTCTTTTCCTTTTCTTGAAATAATGATTGGTGATAAACTTCTACATACAATATTTTTTTCAAATAATTCAGGCCAATTATTAAAAAAACACAAAAGTAACGAACAAATTTTGTCACCGTCTACATCAGCATCTGTAGCAATAACAATCTTACCAAAATTTAAATCATTAACATTAAATTCTTTACCCCATTTAAGACCTAAGACTGTTACAATATCATTATACACTTCATTCTTCATAATTTGAACTGGAGTCATTCCATAAGTATTAGGTGGAACACCACGCATAATAAGACCTGCTTGGTATTCTGGATTACGCCCTCCTCTTAGACCTGCCTTTGCAGAATCTCCCTCAAATATCCAAAGTTGTTTACTTGCTCTTACTTTTGAAGAACATGTAATATATTTATCAGGACGTTTAAGTCCTTTATTAGTTTCTCTATTAATTTTTCTTAAAGCCTTTTCATCTTCAGCTGCAACTTTCTGTTTATACCAATCTCTTACTAATGCAGTAATTTCAGACTTAACAATTTTATTTAAGAACTTTTCGTTTACTTCCCATTTAAGTTTTTCATCCTTTGAAAATTTTTCAACTGGAGTTGTCAATGTATCTTTAGTCTGAGAATCATATGCTGGATTAGATACATTAATATTTATAAATACACTATATTTATTATCAACTGCACGAGCAGTTAAATCTTTAATTTTGTCTTTCTTTATAATGAAATCACATACTGCTTGATTAATTTCTTGTCTTAATGCTTTCATGTGTGTACCTTTTGAGCATTCAGCGCCATTGACAAAACCTACATCTACAGAACTATCTGGAAATATCCAAGCAGTGCATAAGTCATTCTCAAATGGAATTTTATCAGAAATATTTAAAAGATTAGAATAAAGATCAATATATTCATCAAGCTTTTTGAACTTCCATTCGATATCTTCTTTACCACAATTAAATATTACCTTAATACCAGGGTTAGCTGCAGCAGCATCAATACATCTTTTATGTATAAGATTAATAAAATCGTTATCAAATGTCTTAAGATCTGTATCAAATCTTGAAAAATCTAATTTAAATCTTGTTTGTGTATAGTGTGTTTTCTTATCACATTTGTTAACTTTAAGGTCATCATTTAATGTTTCCATATTGTTTGACCATGAACGATGAAATTCATTTTTACCATCAGCAGATTCAATTTCAAAATAAGTTGAGAAAACATTACATAATGCAGATCCTACACCATTTGTTCCAATAACTTGTCTATCTTCAGTATCATCATAATTGGAAGAAGTTCTTAAACGGCCAAATATAAACTCAGGAACATATACACCAGCTTCTTTATGCTTAACAATAGGTATGCCTCCATTATCTCTTACAACAATTTCACCAGTTTCTTTATCAATATTTACTTTTAATTCAGTAAGCCCCATATTGTCTTTACGACGGAATTCATCACAAGAATTTGAAATAACCTCATCAACTACTTTCAGCATTGCTGGAATATAATTAACAATTTTCATTTCAAACTTACCTATCTTTTCATTATATATAAATGCATCCTTTTCCTCAGCTTTAATTGATCCTACCCACATGCCTGGACGGTTCAATATATGCTGTATTTCTGATAACTCTTGATATTTCTCTTCAATCTTTTTTGCCATTATTCACTAAATAAAATTTCGTTAATTTTAATATAGTAATTTATTCATATAATTTTTATTTTAAAAATTCAATTATTGTTTTTTTATCATGTTCACTTATATTTTGCTCAATAATTTTTAAAGTATTTGATATACTATATTTTACTTTATTTGGAGATATGCCTTCATTTTCAGCTATTTCATTAATTGATAACGCAAATGGAGCATCAATGCCAAATTTCTTTTTAATTATTCTTCTATCTATAGCTGATATTTTGCTTAGTGATTTTTTTAATATTTCTTTAAAAAGATTTTGCTTCTCCATTGATTCCATTGATTCATCTATAATAGCAAAATCATCATTAGCTACTTCAGATATCTGATTATCATGATAGCAATCATCAGTATGTGGATTAATACTATCTAATCTTATAATGTTTACGGAAGATATATTATTTTGTGCTGACTTTGGTATTCTTATTACTTTTCCAAGTTTATTAATTTGACTAATTATCTCAGCTCTTATCCACGCAAATCCTATGGATGAAAACGATGCTTTTTTAATATTTTCATTAGCCCATTCAATAAATTCATTTTTTGAATTAAACCCATTTTCTGGTAACTTCTTTATTGTTGTATCTAATGCTTTTGTATATTGAAAATTTCGTTTTATTAAATTACATGCATCTTCATATGTAAATGATGTTAGTTCACATTCTTTAATATCTTTTAATATGGCGAATCTTAAGTTTGCTCTATTAGTATCAAATTTATTAAAAGCTATTAATAATCCTTCATTTCCTGCTTGTATTAAATCATCTAATGGTAGTCCTAAATTTTGATATCTTTTTGCACAGTCAATTACTAACTTAAGATTATTCTTTATAAAAACATCTCTGTTTTCAGGAACAAATGCCATTTCTTCTGATTCACCCATTGGATGCAATATGTATTCACGTTTGACTTCATTAAAATAAATATCTATATTATTGTCAAACATTGATTTAGATACATATTTATCTGCAAGTTTTTTACGTGTACGTGATTTTAAGTCATCATAAAAACTTTCATAAATTTCATATTCATATTTTTCTAAAAGTTGATTGCATGTATAAATATAAAAATCAACAATAGATGATTCAGCACAATCTTTAATCATTTTTGCATCATTAAATATTATATACTTAATATTATCAAAAAAATCCAAATCATCTATTTTGTCTTCAATTGAATTAAAAAAATTGTTAATTTTCTTTAAAGAGGTTTTTGTTAAATTAAATTGCTTACTCACTTATCCCATGAAAATATATTTATTATTGGGATATCAAAAAAGTTCTATATATTTAATAATATAGAACTAATTTATAAATATTATTCAATAAATTTTTAACAAATATCTTGTATTATAATTTTTTTACCATTTGTGCTGCACAACATATAATTGTGCTTGCTTACGCATATATTTTTTAAATACTTTATAAATGTTTTTATTCTTTTTTATGAAAGCGTTAAATTTATCTATTTTTGGACCTGCAATTTTTGAAGTTACTAATATTTCTCCTTCATCACCATCACAATCAAATTCTCCGATAATTGCACCTATGTATAAAAATAGTCCCTGACCAAAATCATAAACCATGAACTTATCTAAAGCCTCATCAATTTCTTCTCCTAATTGATCTTTAACTTTATCAACATCTATTGATGGAACTTTCCATCCATAAATAACTTTTACATAATTATCTACCATATTATTTATTCATATATTTCATTTATAATATCTAAATCATCTAAATATTTAACCATAAGAGGCTTGACTTGTTTTTCCCAATTAAGTTTTCCATTATTACAACCTAATTTAGGCCATGCTATTGATGTGATATTCCATTTTTTATAATTTTTTACAAAATTTTGTAATCCACGTTCTATCCATTCTATCTTTGATGGATATTGCCAATTTACCTTAGTTGCAAAACAAAGTATTTTTCTTTGTTTAAACATATCTACATAATCCCATATCCATATATCACCGCCATGCGATAAATAATTTTCTTTCGTATTATTTTTGCAAATATGTTTATATTCATTAAACATATCAGGATATCTTTGCTTATATTGCTTAGCAATGCCTGCGCCCATTACTCCAATACAATTAACTGTATTGACTAATGTTTGACATTCAGAATCAAATAAATTACCATTTTTAAAAACTATCATATTTATCCTAAATATTTAATTCCAAAGTTTTTTCCTCTTTTTGCAAATGCAATATTACTCATAAACTTTATTATACTGAATAGATCTTAATTTATCTAAATATTCTTTTTGTGATTTGATTAATGCTTCTTGTTCTAAAATTTTATTTTGAATAAGCTCAGCATATGCATCGTTAAGTAATTCTGGATTAACATATGTTATTATCATATCACCAAATACAATTTTAGTATCTCTTGCCCATCCAGTCTTTTTATCATTAGCAAGATATTTTTTATCGTATTTTGTTTTATTTATGCAAAACTCTACTCTATGACGTTTATTGATATTCTTATCAGTATACTTAAATCTTATATTAGTACACCAGTCATAATGATGTATGTTAATAACATGACTCTCTTGAAACTCATATTTCACAATGCCATTATCTTCATAAGGCACCATAAGAAACAATTTATCATCTTTCTCAAGAGTACTCCAATCCTTTTTAACTTTAGCATTTGTCATAATGCTAAATGTTTCTTTAATTTTATCCCACATATTTATGCTGCTTCTTTATAAACTTTTCCTTTTTCATTATACCAAATTATATCTTCATTATCATTTTCTTCATTTTCCTCTGCTTCTGATTTTTCAAATTCTGGTATATCTTTTTGAACTAATTGGTCCATTGATTCATTACAATATATTTCTAAATACCTCATAACATGTGTTAATGTATTTTCAATATTCCAATTTCCTTCTTTATTTATAAAACCAACACGGTATGAATAACGATATCCAAATGTCATATCTAATGTTAAGATCTGACATAAATATAACTTAGGCAATCCGTATTGATTTTTTTCTTTTTTAGGTTTTCCTTCTAACCAATTAGGATTATAATCAGCCCATTTTGCGCCTAACTCAAATGATGTAATATCTTGTATATTACTATTTTTTGCAACAGTCCTAATTTGAACTTGTCTCTGCTTTCTTTCGTTCATATAACCTATCAATTAAAATTTTATTAATTGTTTTCAATGAATATTCTAAAATACTTATACGTTCTTCTAAGTTTTCAATTTCAGTTCTTGCATATGTATCTTTTATTTTATAATTAACATTCCCAAAATTTATGCATTCAACTGATTTAGGTTCTTCATATTCTCCCATAATTTTAATATAACTCATAATATAATCAATCAATTTAATATGATGATTTTTTTAATAATTTAAGATAATCAATCAATTTAATTTGATAATCTTTTAATTTTATACGATGCATATCATTATTCTTATCTTTAATTAAACAATATTCTTCAATAAATGTTTTAAAGTCCATTAATTTAATTTACTATATTGTTCTGATATTCTTTCTAAAAACTTATTGCAATTATCAACTAATAATTTTGCTTCATCCCTAAGTTTAATTATGTCATTAAAATCTTTTTCATAGCATAATGTATTAAAATAATCAGCATTAACAGATCTTACATAATTACGACTATCAATATTAAATAGTAATGACTTAATTTTATATAAAGATATTTCTACTCTTTTTTTAATAAATTTATCTACACAATTGCCTTTCATTATAATTCAAAATTATAGTATCAAATGTCTTGTCTTGTTTAACTAACTTACAAGTTATTTTGATAATATTCTTATCAAAAAATTTATAGTCTATAGATCCATCTATATTTTTAATATAGTCATATTTTGAATTATATACTGACAAATCAATATTATTATATATTTTATTGTCATTATCATCTATACCATTGAAAAAATATAAATGTCTAAAATTATTTTTATCAATATAATTTGTTATAAATCCTGGAAACATTATTTATCCTATTGGAAAATTTGTTGGATCATCATATGCTTTATATCTTCCTGTTATACTATCAATTTGAGGTTGATTATTATCTTTTGTTGCTTCTTTAATTTCTAAAGCATGATCTTGTTCTTGTGTTGAAAAATCTTTAGGCTGCATACCTAATTTATTTATGCAAATATCTTTTGTTCTATCATCAGCGAAATTAATATACTTATTCTTAAACTTTTCAAATTCTTCTTGTAAATGCTGCAAATCATTTTTGATTTCATCTGCTATCAAAACATTTTTATCAACACAATTTGCAAACATTTGATTAACTCTTAATCCAGGAAGTAAATCTTGATTAAATAATAAGCTTTTCATTATCTTACTTTCTGTTTCAGAATTATATTCATCATAATATTCAACTTCCAAAAAGAACGGTATTTTAGGTTGATGCCATTGATTATTATCTTCCATATTTAAGTCTATCTATTTTTTATTTATTATATTAATACATATAAAAAATAGACAATACTTAGATGTAATTTCTAAATATTGTCTATTTAATTTATTTTATGTAAATTAAATATTATGAAAGAAATTTATTAAATTTTGGATTAATTCCACAATATTCATCCTTTTCATTATATTCTAAAGACTTAAGAACTAAATAATTTCCTTCATCAGACAAATCATAATACCCACCATTTATTGTTGCGATTATCCAATATTCTTTTGATGAATCTTTTTCTTTTAATTTTAATATTTCTTTAATGCATTTTTGCAAATCACCAGTGCCCCATTGAGATACTAATGATTCATCTGACATATCTAAAATTATAAATCCACTAATATTAAAATTATCTTTTAGATATTCAACAATATTTTTCATAAACATTAACCTTCATATTTTGCAAATTGTGTATCTTGGTGTTCATAGCTATAATATGAACCTTTATGAGTTTCAGCATCAAGAAAATCTACAAATGCTTTAATTGTCATAGGAGTTAATTTATATTTTTTAACTTCACCATTGTCAGGTCTCAATTCATTTTTGACAGCTTTAATAAATTGCTTACATTCTTTTTCTGAATTGAAGAACATACCTTGATGTGTTAAAACAGGACGAGCATAATGTTTAATTATACCATTAACTCTTGATTGATGATTTGGAAGTTCAAAAGTTTTTACAACTACATAAATAGTATTAAATAATTCAGGAGCTTCTTTTAACATATCTTCAATTGTCCATTGATCTAATCTAAACTTATCAGGTACTGCACTATACCATTTCTTTAAATCTTTTGGATGAATATATAGATGCTCTCCATTATCATCAAATACACCAAAATTGTATTCTTTGAATTTTTGATTCAATTTTTCAATTTCATCTTTAAATTCATCGAAATTTATAGATGGTGCAGCTTGTTTTGCTTCATTTATAAAATTAACTATATCTTTCATTATAATTTACTTTGTATATTTCGTAATATAATTAACATTGTATTATATAAATCTTTCCAAGTGCCATTATTTGTCCATTCTGAATCTACTTTTTTAGAAAATTTCATATAGTTTCCAAGATCTTTTAATCTCATACTAATGTCACATACATTATTATTGAAATTATTAAATTCAATTTCACATACACCAGCTTTTCCACAATCTACTGAAATATGTGTATCTTTTTTAGACTCTAATGACTTTTGAATTTTCTTGAATAAAAAGGCATCATTTCTTTTGCCACTTTCTACTTGAGAAATATTGCAATTAAACTCATTATTTTGAGATTCTAATATAAATTGTTTTATGTCTTTCATAATTATATATATTAAAATTTAATTGGTTCATTTAATTTAAAATTTTGTAAATCTTCTTGAGCTTGATAGAATGAACTATGACTCATTGATGATGGAGAAACGTTGTTTACTTTTAATTCAACATCACGAAGAGAACCATGAGGCACATTATCAGTCCATCCACAGTCCCAGTCCAATTGTAAGCTACCGCCTAATTCACTTGGTAACTTAATTGAAATTTCTTTTGGAAAATCTTTGTTTTCTTTAGTTACTATTTGAACTATCTTTTTAATATTCTTATCAATCCATTGGTTAAGCCATCCAAAATAATCAGTTAAAAAATCTTCTTTATAATATCTTGTATTACTGATTTTTTCTTTAATATATTTTTTTGGAACTTTTAATTCATAACCTGGAAATTGAATTACATCTTTCCAATAATCAAATTTTTTTGATACTGCTTCATTTATAAATAATGTTATATCTTTCATAATAATATGATTATTTGTTATTTTTTATATTATTCATATCTAAGAACTTTATAAGCTCTGCATTTATCCATTTTTTCTTTGTTCACGCATTCATGTGTTTTAACATTATAAACACAATATTTTTCACCACCTTTATATGCATCAAACATTTTCTTTGACTTAATAAACATTCTTATATCAAATTCATCAACCTTTTCATTTGATTGTGTATAATGTGGAGGGAAGCAAAGAACAAATTTAACACCTTGTTTTTTAAGATCATTCCACATATCATCGGTAAATGATTTTATTGTGCGAGCTTTATCAGTATCTGCATGAACGTTTGAACCTATAATTTTATCAAATTCAAAGGTTTCACCATTAAATTTTATAGAACCATATCCTTTAAAATCTTCACGTTCTTCTAAAAATATTTTAATGTCTTTCATTTTGGTATTTATTTTATTTATATACAATTTTTTTCTATTATTGTTTCTTCTTTAATAGCAGATTGTAACATTTTAAGTTTTTGTGTTTCACCAATAAAATAAATTCCTGAATAAGGATCCCATCCAATTTTAATTCCACCAATATCTTTTATTTTTTTACCTTTATCAGATATTGTCCAAGTATCGGCATTTTCATTTTTTAAATATAATGCAGATAATGCTTCTTGATTTTCATTAATTTTTGATATTATGTCTTTCATTTTGTAATTGACTTCATAAATTTATCATCTTTAAGTTTGTTCATTGCTGAACCTTCTTTATCTGGATATGCTGATTCTTTATCATCTTTATCAGTGCCACCTTTGAAAACTTGTGGCATATCATCTCTTGAAGGTGCTGCTTCAAATGGGTAATTATTTGCTTTTATATCTAATAATCTATCTTCAAGATACTTTATTATATCATCTCTATCTTTACATTTTTTAATATATTCACAATATATATCAATTAAAGAATCATCAAAAGTATCTTCAAGATATTTACGAATTTTCTTTCTATCAAAATCATCATCAAAGAAATTAGGACCTTCTACTTTATTTGAAGGAAGTTTACCATTATTCTTATTATCATCTGCTTTAACTGCAGCTATAGTACCTTGTACAGCTTTAAGCATTTGAATAGGAGAAATATCACCATCATAATTAAATGCTAATATTTTACCATTGGGATTCAATGCTATTGCTTGTAACCAAGTATGATGACCGTCTATAACATAGTTCTTTCTAAAAGTAACTATTGGTTTGTTTATTTCAATTGGATTTTTAAAAGTCTTCTTAAATGATTCTTCTTTTGTTAATGCATGTTTAAGTGACTTATCTAAATCAATTTCTTTTTGTGTCGGCATTAATTGAGATACTGGAATTTTTTGAACACTAAACTTAAGTTGTGTATCTCCTAAACTTCCACCAAAACCATCTTCTAATAAAGCAGCTGATTTTGGATCTTCCAACATCTTATTAAGTGTATCTACATAATCTTCATAGTTTTTATGTTTTAACCACTTCTCAAGCTCTTTACGACGTTGCTTGTTAGAAGTGGTTAAAACTTCACGCGACTCAAATATATAACTATTAATAGATAGCATTTCTAAACTTGTTTATTTGACAAAACCATTAAACCACTTTATGACTTGATTTAATCCAGCATCAGTTGGTCTACCATTTCCTTGGTTGTTTTTACGATCATCATTATCGATATAAGCTTCTAATGCTTGAGAAATTATAGATACTTTATCTGATGATATTTTAAACTCTTGATCCAGTTTCTTTTTACCTACCCATTTGGCATTTTGGGGATCCTTTAAATATTCAATAACGGAATCAACTTCCTCTTTTTGTGACTCATTATTTTCAGAATATGCTCCTAATGATTGAAGAATTATAGCATAGTTAAATGGATCCATTATAATTTTCACCCCAGCCGATTCGTTTATGAATTTTACAATGTCTTTCATTTCAATTCTTAATATATTTACTTTTTAATTCTTATATTCTATATTTTAAAGAATCTTCATCAAATTGTATTTCAATTGGATATTCATTATCTTTATTTGATTCTGTAGTCTTAAATAATTCTTTAAGATGATCTTCAACTGTATCATCAGTTACATCAACCATATCAAATCTATCAAATGTAATAATATATTTAAGATTCTTTATTTTAAAATATTCAAGTTTAACATCATCTCCTGATTTTTTAACATCAAATTTTGGATCCCATTCTATATAATCTTTTGGTTCTATATCTATATGTTCAAATGTATCATATTCAAAATGAGCATCTGAAATATTGTCATTATTCTTTCCAAAGAATTTTTCTGAATAATCTTGACCCGATGGAAGTTGATTAAGCCACATATCGTCCATATATTGTTGAATATCTGACTCTTGAAAAGTTTCTGGAGCTTGCAATATAATTTCTTCTGGCTGAACATTATAAGTAACTTCAACCTCATTTAATCTATATGCTTCTACTGCCTCTTTTATAAATTGAACAATATATTTCATTTTATTTAGATGTCATTTTATATAATTCTTCCATGATATCGTATGCATTATCAAATACGTTATCACAGATATCAC